>Ga0115000_10000473_pt1 | contig 37516 bp, 26 predicted proteins | sample ArcticOcean_MG_C_6_FD_89690 | JGI IMG/M metagenome (GOLD analysis project Ga0115000, IMG submission 89690) | Marine microbial communities from western Arctic Ocean - ArcticOcean_MG_CB8_128 | ecosystem: Environmental > Aquatic > Marine > Oceanic | place: Arctic Ocean: Canada Basin | collected...
CTTCTCCGGGATGCAAACCCAGAAATATCATGAAACTAAATCGATCCCTTATCTGAAACTCGCACTCCTCATCGCTCAAGCCGTGAAACTTCTGCAATACCAACGCCCTGAACATCAGCACCCGATCAATGGACGAACGCCCTCCCTTGCACCAATCCCGTTGGGCATAGCCCAAAATCGACTCGAGTTCCTCACGAAATAACTCCCAGTCTATCACCTTCCATAGTTTATTAATCCCTTTGACAACCCGAGTCATGGCCTGCTCATGGGACAACAACGAGAACACATCCAATTTTGGCGTTGCTTCACGATAACACACGGCCACAATGTACAAATTTTATTATTTTATATTTAATACTGTTCTTGGGGTTTTCAGAATTGCCCTTTGGATGTTTCCCAACGATAAGAAAGCATTTGACTTCACCTGACGAATAATATTTATTTGGTGTGTTATACCTATTATCTAAATGAAAAATACACTTGTTTTCACATTGGTTTTGATGCCGATCCTCTCCTGTTTTTCAGAAATTACAGGGCATTGGGGATTCAACGGAACACTAAATGCAACCATTGGCCAAAACCTCGAATGGGCTTGGGAGAAGGGGGATGCATCCTTTGGCACTACTGACGCCTTCGGGATTTCTGACATTAACGGGAAATCCGCAAATGTCTTAAAATTCACTGACTCCGATGATATAAGTGACTTCGTTGGAATCGAAGTCCCCCATGGCGCCGAGCTTGATGAGGATAACTGGTTGCTCCACGAATACTCTATAATCTTAGATCTGCTTTATCCTGAAGACTCGACTGCGTCCACAAGGGCACTCGTATCCAATGAATATTTAGGACAAGCAAAAATAAGGATAAATGAGTCTGATAAAGTTGGTGGATCCAGTTTCCATGGCAAAATTTTAGCGAACACATGGCACAGAATGGCCATTGTGGTGAGTCACTCAAACAAAACTATTACCTACTACATTGATGGCGCTAAAGTTGGCGAAGAACCCATTGGGGGACTTGTAGACGGCCAAGGTAATCATTCACTTGAGGATTTCTTTTACCTTTTTACAACCAATGGAATATCAAAGGGAGGCTACATTAACAGTCTGCAATTTAATAATATGGCGCTCCCGGATTCGGTTATCAGTGATTTAGGAGGTGCCACCGCTGCGGGAATTCCCTCGATTGAACCCCTAAAACCTTATGTCGTTTCAGTTTACCCCAAGCCTACCCCATACCTCCGCCCTGTCCCATCTGAAATTCAACCCGACACCGAAATCAGCGTCATCTGGCAGGATGGCCAAAACACCTTAACGGCATCATCCGTGAAGGTTTATTTGAATGAACAAATTGTAAACACAGAAACAGCCAAAGACGGCCGACAGACAACCGTCAAAGTGCTTAGCAACGATCTACTGCTTGCCTCCACAAACTACAACATAAAGGTGACTGCAACTGATTCCAGCGGGGCAGAATTAAGCAAACAATGGCGGTTTAAGGTGACTAACTATCGTCTGGTAGAGGCCTCCGATATAGCGACCAAACCAGGAAGCCTGAACGAAGGTTTCATTGCAAGATCTGCACAGGCGCAGGCTGAAAGCGCTATCCGTCATGACTTCAAGCGAGCGACTTTTCAACTTGCTGAAATGCTTGTTGACGACCTTGGAAACACGGTTGCTAATGAGGCGATCAAAGGAGAACTAGAGGGGGGGTTCGACGCCTACGACCTGATAGATTTTGAAAATTCTGGCTCTGCTTTTGGTAATTTCTCGAACGACGACTTTTTCCCGGGAATCCCTGGATCGGGAGATCATGATACTTTATTTGCAACAGAAATTCTCACATATTTGGAATTACAGAAAGGCGTTCACACCTTCGGGATCAATGTGCACGTAGGGAAACCCGATCAAAACGACGAGGATCAATTCAGGGTATTTATCGGCTCCAACCCTCGGGATTACTTTTCGAAATCCCTGGGCGAGTTTGAATTGACACTAACCGGCTTCAAGGATGGCCCCAATGACACAACATTTGATTTTTCCGTTGAGAAAGACGGTCTCTATCCTGTCAGAATTGTTTACTGGAACAAGACCCGCGGAGCCGGACTGGAATTCTACTCCGTAGACAGGGAAACCGGAGGAATTATTCTTGTTAACGATCTCGATGACGAACGCGCAATCAAGGCTTACTACAACGTTTCCCTTCTCGCCACACCTCATGTTGTCAACGTCAAACCAATCCCTGGCTCCTCTGGGAACAATCCGGGCGATCCAATTGAAATAATTTTGGGTGATCAGTCAGGAAAAGCAGACCTTTCCTCCATTGTGATGAAAATAAATGGCGAGAACATCCAACCGGAGATAAGTAAGGAAAACGGGCTGATCACCATAACACAGCCCCTTAATTTAAATTTTGCCAGCCAGGCGGAGTATGATGTTTTTCTTTCATTAAAAGCCAAGGGGGAAACAGTGCCCCAAGAGTATGCTTTTAGTTTTAATGTAGACGCCAAAAACCAGATCAAAGTAACCGGGTATTGGGACTTCTCAACTGAATTGAACGCTTCAGTAGGTAACAATCTCGAATACTTGGACGGGCCTGGTGGAGCCACGGCCGGGGCCACCGAGTTTGGGACCACAGATTTCTTCGAACTACCCGGGATCCAGGGTGAGTCTGCCGCAGTCATGAAGGTGGGGCATGTGGGTAAAAATGCCAATTTCGGTTATCTCATGAAACACGGAATTGCTCCCAACGGAGGAGGAAACCGTGTCAATCAATACACCCTAATCTACGACGTCTACTTTAGCGGAGGCGGCAATGGCTGGCCCTCCCTGGCCAATCTCGACACATCTGGTGATGCGGATGTGTTCTGGCGTCGCAGCGATGGAGGCCTTGGCCAGGGCGGAGGCGGATATGAACCGCTGAACCCGGAAGTGAAAGTTAACGTCAACACATGGCACCGCGTGATTCTAGCCTTTGATTTGGCCAGTGGTCTTTACGAGAAGTACGTGGACGGAGTTTATCACTCCAAACAAATCAATGGAGGCCTAGATGGACGCCAAGCTGCAAAGGACACCATCTGGCTCTTCAACGACAATGACGGCGAGAACGGCGAGGCTTACGTGAGCAGCATCGCCGTCTACGACCGCAAACTCACTGCTGATGAGGCAAGAGCACTTGGTTCAACAAAAGCATCAGGAATTGCTGAAAACTTTGAATTTGCTGAAGAAGTCCTCGATTTATTCTTTTATCAATATGCAGAGGGAAGCAGTTACAATAAACTACTCGAAATACGTAATCCCACTGATTTAGAGATAGATTTATCAGGTTATGCATTTCCCAATCAAAACAATGGAGCTGATTCTGCAGAAAGTTTTGATTACTGGAACACCTTCCCAGAGGGGGCAAAAATAGCTCCGGGTGGCGGGTACATAATTGCCCATCCAGAAGCTGATCTATCAATCGTGGCAGTCGCTGATCATTTCCATAAATATCTAAGTAATGGTGACGATGCTTTTGCCTTGGTAAAAGGAACAAAGGAAAGTTATGAAGTAATTGATGTTATCGGTGATATTGCCGGAGACGATCCGGGAAGCGGTTGGAGTGTTGCAGGAGTATCAAACGCAACCAAGGATCATACATTAATCAGAAAGAACCCTATTAATCAAGGAAATACCGATTGGGCAGCATCAGCAGGAACAAACCCTGAAGATTCAGAATGGGTAATCCTGGACAAAGATGTATGGGACGGAATCGAAAGCATGCCCACAATATCTGTTACCAGACAAGCAGATGGGGCAATAAGGATAGAGTTCGAGGGCAAACTTCAATCCTCGACCAATACCACCGGCCCCTGGAATGACATAGAAGCAAACAGCCCGACGTCGATCACTGCGGAGGAGGCAAGCCAGTTTTACCGCGCCCGTAATTAATCCGCCAAACGATCGAGCAGCCTCGCCGCATCGGTCTCCATAAAGAACAGATCGCGATGATCTAAACGCAGAAAATCGTCACGCTGCATCGTCGCGAAGAAGCTCTCAATGCCGTCGTAAAAGCCGCCGATGTTTAGCACCGCGATCTTTTTATTGTGGTAGCCAAGCTGCCGCCACGTCACCGCCTCAAAAAATTCTTCCATCGTGCCGATGCCGCCTGGGAGCGCGATGTAAGCGTCACACAACCCATGCATCTTCTCCTTCCGCTCGTGCATGGTGCCCACCACGTGCAGCTTGGCCAGCCCCTGATGGGCCAACTCCCGATCGACAAGTTTCTGGGGAATCACTCCAACAGCACGGCCTCCTTCGGCCAAAACCGCATCAGCCAGTATACCCATTAGACCGATGTTTCCCCCACCATAAACCAAGCCCAGCCCACGACTGGCCATCGCCTGGCCAAGCGCGCGGGTCGCTTTGGCGTAAGCAGGATCGCTCCCCGCAGATGCACCGCAAAAAACGCAGATATCCTTCACCTTCATAATCGCTTGACTAAGCACAGGTTACCGCCTCAATCCGGTGCGATTGGCCCATTCAGCCCAGTCGCCAGCCAATCGCTTGACCAACGCGGAGTTCGTTTGCGCCAGGTCGTTCGTCTCCGTTCGATCCGCTTCCAGGTCAAACAGCGACCAGTTTTTGTCGAGCTTGTCCCAGACAACCTTCCACCTGCCCTCCCGCAGCGCACGGTTGCCGGCCCACTCCCACACGAGCTGATCGTGCCCCTTACGCGTGCCGCCGCGCAATACCTTCTCAAGACTTTTGCCCTCAACGGGTAAGATGTCGTGTCCGTTGTGTCGTTCGGGATAATCTGCACCGGCTAATTGCAAAAATGTCGGCAGAAAGTCGATGATATGCCCGACCTGTTTCGTGATCGCCCCCTTAGGCACGCGCCCCGGCCACCACGCAATGCACGGCGTTGCGATGCCCCCTTCGTGAGCCCAGCTTTTGTAGCGGCGAAACGGCGAGTTTTGCGCCCAACCCCACGACGGCCCCACCGCCGCATAAAACTCCTTCGGCCCGGGAATGATCTTCGGCGAACGCCCGCCCGGCTCCTCAGCACAGCCGCCATTGTCGGAGAGGAACAGCACCAGCGTGTTGTCGGCCTCGCCGCTCTTCTGCAGTGCGGCCATCAGTCGGCCGATGTTCTGATCCATGCTATCGATCATCGCGGCATAAACCGCCATCCGCAAATCCTCGTGTTCGTGATTGGCCGACGCCCAGTCGTACGCCCGTGAGTCGCTGCCGGAGAGTTTCCACTTGGGATCGATCAGCCCCATCTTGACCATGCGCTCATGTCGCTGCCGCCGCATCGTGTCCCAGCCCATCCTGAATTTTCCGGTGTATTTTTTTATATCCTCCGGCTTGGCATGTAGCGGGTAATGCGGTGCGGTGTAACAAATGTGCATGAAAAAAGGCTTGGGACTTCTAGAGAATTTACCAACACACTCTATGGCGTGATCCGTGAATGCATCTGTCGTGTAGTAGTCGTCCGGAAACTCAGAGATATCCCTGTCGTTGTGACCGAACTTGCGAATACGCCCGCCCTTGTACTTAGGATCGCGCTGATTTGGGTCGAAAAAATTGCAGCAACCGTCGAGCAACCCGTAATACTCGTCAAAGCCGCGCCGGTAAGGATGAGTCGTCTCGCCCGAGCCAAGATGCCACTTGCCACTGAGCGCCGTCTGGTAACCGGCCAGTTTCATCGCCTCACCAATAGTTACCATGTTTTGCCTTAGCAATCCGCCCTTGCCGCGGCGCGGATATAGGCCGGTCAGGATCGATGCACGTGTAGTCGTACATTTAGCATTGTTATAAAACTGGGTGAACCGCATCCCCTCCGCCGCCAGACGGTCGAGACTCGGCGTGCTGACCTCGCCCCCATAGCAACCGATATCACTCCAGCCCATATCATCGCACATGATCAGCACGATATTCGGCCGCTCCGCCGCCTTAACTCCGCCCATAGCCAGGCCAAGCGCAAGCCATGCAATCACTCGGGATAAACTGGAAAACCGCATCAACGAAAACCTAATGCGATTGGCCAAGGCCAGCCAGTTTTTTTCTGAAACCCAAATCGATGTTCAGTTGTCAATCGCTTGGACACGGTCTATTGTCGCCTAACGCATGAATTATATGAACACCCTGCGCGTTTTCCTGGCGATAATGACGCTTTCCCTGGTTTGCACGACAGCCGCTCAGGCACAAGCCCCGCCCGGCTCGCCCAAAGAGCCTGGCTCGCCCTGGCCGGAATGGGAACTCACAGATTTCCAGCCCAAGAGTCTAAGATTCAACGAAACGTACGGGCTGAACCACTTTCGTGGGCGAGTGACTCTCGTAGCCCTACTGGCGACATGGTGCTCCTATTGCAAGGGGCAACTCGAGAAGATGGAGGAACTTAAAAAGGAGTTTGAGGCCAACCGCATCAAGGTTAACTTTGTTGTCATAAACATCCCCTCCGGGGCGTCCCTGAAAGACGAGTTTACCTCGCGGAGCAGTATCCCGCTCTTTCAGGACACCGATCTAGAGGACGCTTTCGGACTGCACCAAGGGGACAAGGATGACTACTACATCTACAATGAACGCGGCGAACTTTCGGATTTTTTTCCGTTTGGGGGACATCGCGAATCCGACCTCGCCTCCACCGAGGGCTACGCAAACATCAAGCAAGCGATTCTAGATGCTCCGTTCCAGAGTCGATTGTCGGTGGACACCGTTACCGCTGTGAAAATCGACGGTATCGAGGGCCGCACTTATCGAATCGATTACAGCGAGAATCTCGGCGACAAAAAAAAATGGGAGCCTCTGAAAACGCTCACCCTCGAGTCGGATCAGTTTTACTATTTCGACCTCGAGGGCAACCGGATGCACAAACGACGCTTCTATCGAATCGAAGAAGTGCCGTGACCAAAAAAACACACATACTCGCGCTGGATCAGGGGACGACCAGTTCCCGTGCAATTGTTTTTGATGCGCGTGGCCAAGCGGTGTCGGTAGCGCAGAAGGAGTTCCCTCAAATTTACCCAAGACCCGGCTGGGTCGAGCATGACCCCAGCGCAATTTGGAAAACACAGTTGAATACGGCCAAACGGGCGTTGCGCCTGGCCAAGCTCTCCGCCGGCGACATCGCTGCCATCGGCATCACCAACCAGCGCGAGACGACGCTCATTTGGGATCGCACCACCGGCAAGCCCATCGCAAACGCCATCGTTTGGCAGGATCGCCGCACAGCGGACATTTGCGATGCGCTGCGAAAAGACAAAGCTGACCGGCTCGTTCGCCGCAAAACCGGCTTAGAACTGGACGCATATTTCAGCGCTACAAAAATCCAGTGGCTGCTCGACAAGACAAAGGGCGCACGGGCCAAGGCGCGAGCCGGCCGCCTTGCCTTCGGTACCGTTGACTCTTGGCTGGTCTGGAATCTCACCGGCGGACAAACCCACATCACCGACGTTTCCAACGCCTCACGGACTATGCTCTTCAACATCCGCACCGGCGACTGGGATGATGAGTTACTGAGATTGCTTGGCGTGCCTCGGTCGATTTTACCAAGGGTCGTTTCGTCAAGCGAGACGTACGCCGAGACCCGAATGCTTGGCCAGTCGATCCCCATCGCAGGCATTGCCGGTGACCAGCACGCCGCTCTCTTTGGCCAATGCTGCCACAAGCCCGGCATGGTGAAAAACACCTACGGCACCGGCTGCTTCATGCTCATGCACACCGGCGACAAGCCGATGCCGTCCCGCAACAAACTGCTCAGTACGGTCGCATGGAAAATTGGCGACAAAACCGAGTATGCGCTTGAAGGCAGCGTGTTCATCGCCGGTGCCGTCACACAATGGTTGCGCGACGAACTGGGCATCATCAAGTCGTCTGCCGAGATCGAGCAACTGGCCGGGCGCGTACCCGACAACGGTGGCGTCTATCTCGTGCCAGCCTTCGCCGGTCTGGGTGCACCCCACTGGAACCCTCACGCGCGCGGCACGATCACCGGGCTCACTCGCGGCTCCAATAAATCCCACATCGCCCGCGCCGCCCTCGAGGGGATAGCGTTTCAAGTCAACGACATCATCGCCGCGATGGAGCGCGACGCCGGAACCAAGCTCCGCGAATTGCGTGTCGACGGAGGCGCCAGCGCCAACAACCTGTTGATGCAATTCCAAAGCGACCTTCTGAACGTTCCCGTGATCCGCCCTTCCAACACCGAGACCACTGCGCTGGGCGCAGCGTACCTCGCTGGTTTAGCCGTGGGCGTTTGGAAAAACCGAGCCGAAATTTCCAAGCAATGGAAAGCCGCCAAGCAGTTCAAGCCCTCGATGAAACCCGCCACTCGCAAAACGCTGGTTTCAGGCTGGAACAACGCCATGTCACGGACTCAATGTTAAGTTAGACAATGAAGTTCAGGCGTCATTTTGTTTTCGCTCTTGACCGCAGCTGGTGAACTTACCGCTACGCCAACGATCAACGCTGGATCAGCACCAGCTTGGAGCCGCTTCATCGAGCCTGGGAAAACCCACCTGTCTCCTGCCTCCACCCGGACCCCTCTTTCCCTGATTACCTTTCCGGAAAAACCGTCAAACCCAAAGGCACCATTGCGTTTCACGAAGACATAGGCATTCGCCAACAAATCGCAAACCTCAAAGCCCTACATCTAAACATGCGATAAACCTGTACCTAATAACGCTGCGGTACTTCATTCACGGTATAATAAGCATTTCGGTGCAGAAGTTCACCCTTATCCCTGTCTCGCAGAGCACCAAGATCAAATTCGTGGACATAGCCTATTTTAAGTTCACCGAGCACGATTCTTGCACTGCGCCCGCCTGCCTCGAGCTCCACGGATTTAACTACGGAATCGTTTAGATCCACCTCCGGCCCGCCATAGCCGGAATGATAATTATGTGTAAATGCACCAATCTTGTAGTTTTTTATATTATTCCCTGTTGTCTGATCCAACGGCTTGGTGAATGTTATTCTGAACCCATCCCCTGTGATGTTGATAGACTTTATTTCAAACGGCATTTTACCCGTCCACTCGAGTCGCTCCAGAGCGAAGGGTTTAATACCACGCACAGGCCATCCACGATTAGTACCGCCACAGAGCAAACGGCCCATCGGCGTAAACTGAACATTTAAGATACCCGTCGAAAGACCCTCGCGGAACGGATAACATGCACCTTGCCATACTCCGTTCACCTGCTCTGTGGTCGCCCGCATGATAATAGACTGCGTGTAGTCACCGAGAAAAATCTGGTTCTCAAACGGCCCAAAGTTTCCGCCCGTACGATCGACCACATAACCTGTAATCGACCGCCCCATGCGTATATAGGGGAAAATCACCGCATACGGCACCAACTCACTTATCTTCTCCTTTTCGGTTACAATACGAGTGCCGCTTAGCGGCTCGGTCGGCCTCTTAAGATCAGGCGCAAATGGGTACCAGTTAAAACTCACAGGATGTCCCATGAACCCTCCGGGCTTGAGAAACTTGAGGCTGCACGACGAATTCCACGGCCCTTGGCTCTCGATGTAGAACATAGCACCATGCTCGTTCGGGCCAATGCCGCCAGGACTGCGCAACCCGCTGGCGATGGGAATCGACTTTCCCTCGGGCGTAATCTTCATCGCCCATCCACGAAAGAGCGCGCGCGAGTGATAGGAATTAGAAAGCCCGAGCGCAACGTAGAGGTTGCCCTGCGGGTCAAACTTAGAGCCGAATGCATACTCATGGTAATTCCCATAGCCCCATACGTCGGAAATCGTTACAAACCTGTCAGCCTTGCCATCGCAGTTGGTGTCCAGCACGCGGGTCAACTCTGCGCTTTGTGTTACGTACAACCCGCCCTTGTCGCCTTTGTCATCCTTCAGATAAGCCAAGCCGAAAATCTCATCCAATCCCTCCGCGAATTTCTCGAACCGCGGCTGTGGCTTTTCGTCGTCCACTCCATTCATGAAAAAGATGTCACCACGCCGCGTACCCACTGCCACCCTGTTGTCCGGCATCAACTCAAACGCTCCGGCCTCAATCACCTCGCCCTTTGGCAGTGGCACGCTTACCAAGCGGTAGAACTCGCGTTCCCTCTTCTCAGTGCCCCATCGCTCGCCGACTTCCTCTGCGCCCGCGCTCATGGTCAACAATAGCGTCAGCGCGCCGGCCAGTCTGATATTAGCGCAACAATTCATAACGAATTTCGACATCCGATTTTCCCTTGGGCAGTTTCAGTTTCAGAACAAGCTCCCGTGTGTCGCCCTCGCCACGTAACAAAGCACTGTCTTCTGGCACCCACATCTTCACTACGCCTGTAGCAAACTGTGTCGGCGCCAGCGGCCTAACCTTTCCGGTGAGTGCTCGTAAATATACCGTCTCCGCCTTGGAGGCATCGAACCGCAACCGACGCTCCAGTCGGTTTATCTGATTAGCCGCTACCACGTTCACCCTGTCCTCTACCTCCACGTCACCCGTGCGATACATGAAGGTTGGTACACCTTCCTCGTCGAGTTGGTAACCCTTGAACTGATAGCCGAGGTTACGTGGGTAAAGCGGATTGGGGTTCACCGGATTGTTCTTATCCATGACCGGCCGCAGCGGCCACGGCGCGTCATCCTTGTCCAGTCGATAAAACGTCACGTCCTGTGCCAACTCGATCGTACGCGCTCGTGGATTGAAGTTGCCTGACCCCTGGCCGCCCCATGAAACGTTCACAAATTCGCCCAACCAAAGCGCGCTTAATGTTCCATTAAGTGCATTAAAGGCGTAATTGACACCATCCGGAAAACCCACTGCAATTCCGCGATACCCAGCGACACGACTCCGCCCGCGATACACACGTGTGCGATTAGTCACCTTCAGGCCTGTCCCCTCGGCGCGAATACCCGAGGGATCGCGCGCCGAGCGACCCAGTGAAAAGTAATGCCATAACGCCAGCAACTGCTCTTTCGGGTTACCCCTCAACACATCTTTTCGTACAGCCTCGCCGCCTGGCCAGTAGTTCGGCATCACGATTCCCGGCCGGAACTTCTGTGGGTTTCGCATGAAGTGCGCAAACCAACTCGGTTGCAGTCGCTCAAAGGAAGTCAACAAATCCAACCCTTTCAATCCAGGAGATGGATTTCCGTTGAAGTTGTGACACGCCACACAGTTCAGGCCTTTGTCACCAACCAAGAGGTGACCACCCTCACGATACTTGCGGCGGTCATCTCGATTGGGTTCAGGAAACTCCACCTTCTGTAGCCGATCCGCATTCTCGAGCAACACCGGTAAATATTGGAGGTTCTCCTCTCCAAACTGAGGCATGCGCGTGTGCATATACGGCCTTACAGTCTCGGCATCAAAGAGCACTTTGCGTAGCCATTCCGGCTTTAATTTTACTCCCACTCCATCCAGCGTTGGCGGGATGCGTGCCGGATTGCCTAGCCCTTCCTCGTCCGTGCCAAAATGTTTGAACATCACTTCACTCACTCCTCCTGTGCCATCGCGCGTGTGGCAAGCAATGCAATTGAATGCCACCATCGTCTGCTGAATCCTAGCCTTGTCTCTAAACGGTTCCCCAATCCCCTTCAGCGCCTTGCCGATAGTATCACGTTGTGCGATTGATAAATGAAAACGAGGCATCCCCTTCGGTTGCACCGACAGACAGCCCTTACCAGCCCTAAGGTTGTCGAAGTCCAACGATGGCTTGGCTTTCATGCCTGGCATTTCATGGCACGACACGCAATTGAACTTCTCAAAATATTTTTTACCTGCTACCACCTTTGCTGCCACCGGCTTCAACCCCAAGCCACCACGCTGTTTCAGGCCAACGAGGTAACCAGCAATCGCTCGTGCCTCACCTCGGGTTAGATTCATGTCCGGCATCCGCCCCGATGGACGCGTGTGCAGCGGCTGAAACAGAAAAGCCGTCAACGAATCTATTCCATACTTCAATGGTACATGCACCAGATTTACGCCTTGCTCAGATCCATGGCAACTTAGGCAACCGATCTTGTGAAACAAGTTTTTCCCCACCGTATATTCCTCTGCCTTCGCTACACCTTGGACAAATTCATTCGCCGACAGGCTCACTAGAAAATGTGTCAGCGCATCCGCCACTTCATCGCGTTTTGCCTTGGGCAAATCTTCTAATAAACTCGGCATTTGCGTCCCCGGATCCATGCCCATTGGATTTACAATGAACTCTTTTATAAACGACGGATCGACCCGCCTACCCACGTCCCGTAAATTTGGCCCCACTTTCTTTACCGTATCGACGCCAAGATGACATGCCCTGCACATCAACTCCCCCACCAACAGTCGACCCTGCTGAACTTCGTCCAACCCATGCCGGTCATGCTTCAGCCCTGGCACCACCGGTGATGCGAATACCTCTTGGGGCTGACCCTTGACCGCAGCGACTGGAAGCACGGTTTCCTCTTGGGCAAGCACTAAGCCCGGAACCGACAAAAACAGGATGGCGAGCTTCACTTTCATTATCCAAATTGCAAGGCTGAAGGAGTAAGGATTCAAGGTCAATGAAGTTTCCCTTAATCCATCAATATCGAAGGAAGCCAGAGCACCAATGACGGAAAGAAAACAATCATAATAAGAGTTAATACATTCGCGGCAAGAAAAGGAAGCGCTCCACGAAAGATGGTGCCAATACCGAGACCGGAAATAACAGAACACACGTTAAGACAGTTTCCGACCGGTGGCGTACAGGCACCAACTGCAAGCCCCACCACAAGCACCACGCCGAATAATATGGGTGACCCCCCTGCCACAATTACCATCGGCAGGAAAATCGGCGTCAGCAAAAGAATCGCAGGACTCACATCAATAAACGTTCCCGCCAAAAGGATGATCACGATCATTAGCATCATCAGCCAAAACAAAGACAGGTCAAACCCCTTGACCATCTCGGCCAATCCATCCGGTAGACGTTCGTAAGAAAGAATCCAGATGAACAATTTAGAGAAGGCAATGATAATCATGATCTTGGCGCTAGTGAGAATAGATTGGCGCAATGCCTTGATAAATTCTGCACGGGTCAATTGACGCGTTAAAAAGCAGCCTATGACGATGGCATAGAACACACCGAGACCCGCGGACTCTGTTGCTGTGGCTACCCCAAAGACAACGGCTCCAACCACGAATACCGGCAGGAGGAGAATGTAAGCGGACCGGCCGGTTTCAACTAAAAGCTTTCGTAATTCGAATTCCGTATCCTCTTTTGGGTAATTTTTCCTGGCTGATATCCACAAGGTAAACACAACCTGAAACACACCAACCATGAGGCCGGGAATCACCCCGCCCATAAATAGTTTACCCACTGACTCCTGCGCTGTTACCGCAAACAGGACCATTGGGATACTGGGTGGTATGATCATGCCCATGGTGGAGGAGGCAACGGTCAGGCCCGCAGCAAAGTCCTCCGGATAACCGCGGCGCTTCATCTCAGGAATCAGGATGGAACCGATTGAGGCAGTGTCAGATGTCGACGATCCCGAAATTCCACCAAATAACATGCTTGAGGACACATTGACCAACCCGAGCCCGCCTCGAAAACGCCCGACCAAAAGCATGCAGTAATCAATCAACCGCCGAGTGATGCCGCTGGCGTTCATCAATTGACCCATGAAAATGAACAGCGGCAGGGCTATCAGCGCATAGGAATCCATTCCTGCCATCAACCGCTGGGGCATAACCACCATTAGACCTGGTTCATGCACCACGAAGTAGCACAAGGCGGACAACCCGAGCGAATAGGCAATGGGGACGCCCAGGAAGAGAAAAACTAAAAGGCTTAGAAGCAAGATTGTCATGCCGAACGATCTTGATCCGTTGTATTAGAACTCGCCTGTGGCTGTGTGGAATCGCCGTTTTTTGTTTCCTCCAAACCGACGATTGCGGTTGTGATGCAATACAAGACGGCAAGCCCGCAACCAAGCGGTATGCTGATCTGAACCACCGCACGCATCGCACCAAGGGTTGGCATGAGATTGTCCCCGGTTTGGAAAATCCAAGGGACACTAAACCAAGCGATGGCGAAGTTGATAAGCCCTACAAGAGCCAGTTGTAGCTTTGCCAAGTGCTTGGCCAAGCGCAGCGGCAGTTTTTCTATCAGGATATTGATGGCAATGTGACCACGCTGTCCCACAGCTATTGCCGCTCCAATCGCAGTTGTATAAACAAAGAGGATAGTAATGATTTCATTCGCACCGATAATCGAGGAATTAAACAAATACCGCAATCCAACCAGCAAAATTACCATGCTAAAAAAAGAAAGGAAACTAAGACAAACCAGCACTTCGAGAAAAAAGGTCAACCTGCTGTGAAATGTCTTCATGGCTTAATGATCTTGCCTGCGGCCACTTCTCCGGCCTTCTGTATTTCACCTAAGGTTAAAATTCCTTTATTCACGAAATATTGATACACTGGTTTTACAGCATCCCGGAAAGGCGAGAGATCATCACCTGTCACATGGTTGACTTCGAGCTTGTTTGAAATTTCCTCAATATACTCCGCCTCTTTTTCCCGGTTGATCCGGTCACTAAATCTCATCGTTTCTCGACTTACCCCATCAAAAATATCCTTCAAATCAAGCGGCAGAGATTCATACCACTCAAGGTTCACCATCAACGGGTCAGGACCCGTGGCATAGTTGGTGATGGTCAAGTATTTGGAAACTTCATGAATCTTGAAATCCCAGATGTTTGAAGGTGCATTATCCTGTCCATCCACAACTCCGGTCTGCAACGCCTGATAAACCTCCACATAGGGCAACTCCTGGGGGGATGCGCCGAAAGCCTTTGACGTTTGAACGTACACCTCCTGACTGGGAACGCGCATCTTTAGTCCCTTGAGGTCATCAGGGTGCCGGATCGGTCTCGTTTTATTTGTATGGGCTCTAAACCCCTGTGAAATTCCGGTGGCAGGCACATGGAACCCTCTTTCCCTCGCACCTTCATTTATTTTCCGCGTGAAATCGCTTTGAAGCAATCGTTGTGCCTGATCCCAGTCATCAACAAGGAACGGCAGGGTAAACAAAATGAATTTGGGGTTGGCATCGGCAAAAAAACCACCTCTGGTTCCTTGCAAAACTCCCGTTAGCACAAAGTCCATCAACTCGCGCTCGTTACCAAGCACTCCTCCAAAAAACAAATCGACCTTGACTCGACCATTGGTCCGATCCTCTAGTTGCTCCTTGAAAAATACCATGGATTGGCTCCGGAGAGCATCCTTCGGCTGTTCATTTGAATAACGAAAAACGAATTGCGCTGAGTCTTGCTTGCCGCAAGAAACAACCATCAACGCCAAAGAAAAAACCAGAATCCCTTTATACCGCAGAAGGGGTAAAGCGGCTCGACTGATCTTTAACAACCACCTCACCAGTCGAAGAGTTCCTTGAACTTGGGTAATGACGCCCTGTAGCCATCCTCAAATGAACCGTCCTCAGGCCGGTAAACACTCTCAAGTGATATAAAACCGCCATCGCCGCTTCTCTTCATGTCATCCGCCAAAGGCGAAAGATATGGAGCCATATCCCCACTGCCCAACTCACAGAACTCAACATGGGCCCGGGGCATATTGACCCGTGCATCCTTGATATGAAGGTGGCCAATATAGCCATCCTTAAGAGCCTCCCAGCCGTCTGGATATGTTGGCTCGTTTGCGTACAGGCTGTTAGCGGGGTCCCATAAAATACGGAGGTGCTTACTACCCATATCATCTATTAATTTCCGCCCAAGCCAGGCAGAAGGCACCATGGCATTATTACCTGTCTCCAGCACCAGTTGAATGTTCTTTTCCTCAGCCAGTTGAATCGGCACCTCCAACAATTTTAACAGCTTATCCCATGCGCCTGTGCTGGTGACCCAATAATCCGCTCCACTTGAGCCGAAAAGAATCATCTCACGCCTGAAACTCATAATTCTCACCAGACTTGCATCCAATTCATGGGCCATATCAATACAGCGCCGCAAACCATCTATGTGGCGGTTGTAGTTAGCATCCCCAACCTCCGTGTCACCAACCAGCATGCCGGCAAAGTTGTGTCGAGAAATACAGGACACCCTTACATTGTACGCCTTGATGAGTGACTGGACCTTCGAAACTTCCGCATCATTTAAATCCCCCACTTCCTTCTCCCACAGGTATTGTAACTCTGCATATTCAAGGCCGGTTTCATTCATTACAGCCAAGGCGTGTTCAAATTCCCTGCTAATCCCATCAGTGATGACTCCTAATTTTGGCATTGTTCAATTAAATTTTTGATTACGAATCACCATTTGACCTCTGTATCGGCAATCTGCTCCAGCAACCGTACAATCGACCAGTTATCCTCATCCGGGAACAGTGATATGCCGGACTGAAACAGCTCATATGCGGCAGCCGTGGTGAACATGGCCACACCATTTTGCTTGGCTAGATCCATGCTAATCCCCAAATCCTTGTACATGGTTGCAATCTGGCTTCCCGTCCCCTTAAACGCTCTATCCATGATGAGTTTCGAGCAGTTCTTGAGAAGCGGACTTCCAACGCCGCTGGCACCGAAGACTTCATGCATTACTTCGCCACGAACCCCCGCTTTTGACCCCAGCACAAGCGACTCGAAAATCGCCGTAAAAGTCGCGCCAATCAGCGCCTGCAAGGCCGCCTTGACCGTCTGGCCCATGCCGATTTCCTCACCCACATGAATAATCTTTTCTCCCACTCCCTTTAGAACATCCTGATACTGATCAAACGTTTCTTTGGTCGATGCTGCCATCATCGTCAACGTCCCGTTTTCAGCACCGGACTTCCCGCCACTTACCGGTGTGTCGATCATTTGAATCGCCCCCTTGAGAACAGGCACAGCAACTTCACGCGCATCAGACGGAGCAATCGTTGAGGACAGGATGATTACCGAGCCTGGGCGCATTGATTTTAAAAGCCCATTATCCCCAAGGATTATTTCTGTAACCTGCTTACCTGTCATTACCATCACAAAAACAACATCCGAGTTTTGGCCCAACTCAGTAACCGATCCCGACCCATGGCCTCCTTCACTTTTAAGAAGATCGAGTCGTTCCTGACGCAGGTCGAACCCGGTTACATCAAAGTCTGCCTTCAGTAAATTACACGCCATTGGCAACCCCATGTCGCCAAGCCCAATAAATCCGATTCTTTTCACCTGCGGGGGGTTCTGGCACTAAAGCGAGGGGAACACAATGTAAGATTCCAAAAACAGTCAATAAGTTCAGTCACGGGATTTAAAAACCTCCTTTTAAAAACAAACTAATTGGCGTTGGATTGCCGAACTCTTTCTTGCCAGAATTTACGAGCGATCTCGTCGAAGCGAATCACTTCCTCTTCTTGTGATTGATCAGTGATGTTGCCATTCACCCGTCCGATTCTTTCGTTCACCCAATCGAGAAATAACCGGGATAAGGCTTTGCTGATTCGCCGCTTCTCTTGGCCAAGCTTAACATAAAATGGAGCCGTCGAGGTATAACGAAAGGTCTTTGGGTTTTAAGCGATTCCACGAACCAAAACCAACCACTTTCACTGATGATTACCGTCAACTTGTGAGCTTATCGCGATAGCCGTTGCACCGGATAATCCCTGTCACCCTGCCATTTTTAATCACCTCCAGCTTGGTCAAGCGACCAATCGTGGTCCGTTTCTGCAGAGAAAATGGCTCCAGGCAGCCCGTTGCGGTTTACCATCGGCACCAAACACATGGATCCAACACGCCAACGGTTGGCCGTCTTCATTTTGAATATCAGAGCTTAGCCAAGATGCATGGGCATCGAGGGATACCACCAAGTATAGCAATCAAAGCATATAGAATCGTCTCACTCGTTTCCAAGCCATTTTCCTGATGAGTGAGAGTGATAACTGACAAGCGCGGTGCCGGCCGTTTTTGTTTAAAGTATAGGCACCGCACCATCGCCAGTTGGCGTGCCCTCAAGCAGCCAAGCCAGATTGAACTTGGCCACGGTGGAGCCGCCTTTCGGGCCGCCCTCGAAGTGGAGGTAAACCCATCCCTCAGTATCGGTGCCCGGACGACCGGAGGTCATCGAGGAGTACCCGCTTGGACCGTCAAAAACCAGGCGCTTAACCGGCCATGTTTTGCCGGCATCGAAACTCGCCCACACAGTAATCTTTTCGCGCTTGGCATTCGATGTGTCGATATTGCTGAAGACCAAAATGTCGCGCCCCTTGACAGCCAAGCGAGTCAGACCACCCATGCAGCCGTACGATCGATGCTGATGCCCGTCTGGCAACGCCTCGATGATGTGCCAGTCGCCCCAAGTTTGGCCGCCGTCTTTGCTGTATGCGCCGCGGCGGCGGGTGTTTTTCGGACGCTTGTCCCAGTGGATGCGGGAGTTATAGTAGATCGTTCCATCGGAAAGCTCGGCGACACAGGCCTCGCCGGTACCATTTTCAGGGAAAGGTTCACTTGTATTCCATGTCTTTCCGCCGTCGTCACTGTAGATGGCGTTGGTGAAATGGTTCGGCCACTCCTCGCGGCGATTGCCCGCACCGTAGTGCCGTGCCGGACGAACCAATCGGCCAGCGTACTTGCCGTGACGTAGCGTGATACCATGGTCATTCATGTGCATCGACGGCATACGTCCATTGCTGTCGGGATGAATCACCGCTTCTTCTCCCTGCCAAGTCTTACCGCTGTCTTTGCTACGATAAACCATCAAGGGTGCAGGTGGGTGGCCCTCCTCAATAAAAGCAAATATGTCTCCGCTGTTTTCATCAACGGTCACGCCGCCGCCCTGAAAACCGGGCTTGGCGATGGTGATCTCCGGGCCCCAGGTATTGCCGCCGTCGCCGCTGCGACGAGCGATAACGCCGTCCGATCCCCAAGTGGCGACCAGCGCGCCATCCATCGCGACGACGATGTTAGGGAAACGTTGGTTTTTGAAAACCTGCTGAAGATCGATCGAAGGCTCACCGAGGAAAGGCTTGAGCTTGGCTTCGCCGGAACTCCTGACAAACGGCAAAGAACTACAGGCAGAAGTGCAAACGGCTGCCGCTACAAGAATGGTATGACAAAATAATTTTCTCATGCAGAAGACGAAATATTCAAGCGAAACAATTTTGAATGCGATAAAAAAGAGACAGAGATTCGGACATATTTTTTGAAAATACATGAAATCCGTTTTTATTTCCCCCCTTCGACTCGCGCATTGTAATTCGTTGTTCGATAATTTTGCCCCACTTGGCCAAGCCGCGGTCACTTTGCCTGCTCTGCAGCGATCCAGTTGTTGATGCGTTGGTCGAGGATGCTCAACGGCAAGGCACCGTTCCAAACGATCTCGTCGTGGAAGGATCGGATGTCGAACTTGTCGCCGAGCTTGGCTGAGGCTCGGGCGCGGAGTTCCTTCAGTTTAAGTTCGCCGAGCTTGTAGGCAAGTGCTTGGCCAGGCCAGACGATGTAACGATCGACTTCGACGGTAATGTCGTGATCTGCTTTGCTGGCGTTTGCCTTGAAAAAATCGATCGCCCGCTGCCGCGACCATCCCTTGGCATGAATACCGGTATCTACGACCAAGCGGATGGCCCGCCACATTTCGTAGGTCAACTGGCCAAACTTGGAATACGGGTCGGTGTAAAAGCCCATCTCTTCGCCGAGGCTTTCGGAATACAAGCCCCAGCCCTCGACGTAGCCGGTGTAGCGGCCGTACTTGCGGAACTCCGGCAAGCCCACGATCTCGTCGGCGATGGCCAGTTGCAAATGATGCCCCGGCACAGCCTCGTGCAGCGCGAGCGCCTCCATCTCCCACTTGGGTCGCGACATCAGGTCATAAGTGTTGGCAAAGAAAAAACCGGCGCGGCCGGCGTCGTTAGATCCGGGTTGATAATAGGCAGTTGTGACAGACTTTTCGATATACGATGGAACAGAAATTACGCCGTAAGGCTGGCGCGGCAGTTTGCGAAACAGCTTGATCAACTCGGGGTCGGCTCGCTTGCAGATGTCTCGATAACCGGCGAGCAGCTCATCGGCTGTCTCGTAGTAAAACCGCGGATCAGTACGGAGGAACTCGAAGAAAGCGTGCAAGTCACCCTCGAAGCCAACCTGTTTGCGAACCGCCTCCATCTCGCTTCGGATACGCTTCACTTCGCGCAGACCGATGTTGTGAATCTCATCCGGGCTGAGCGTCGTGGTGGTGTAATGTTTGATTTGGTAATCGTACCACGCCCGGCCGTCGGGCAACGCGCTGCGGCCAACGGTCGTGCGGCAATTCGGCACGTACTCGTTACTCAGAAACGCGTGAAGTCGTTTGAACGCCGGGCGGACCTCGTCAGAATAAATTGCCTTCGCCGCCTCAGTCAGGCGCGTCTGCTCCGCTGCTGGAATGGTGTCTGGAAACTTTTTGAACTTGGAAAGCATCGGCGTGGTCATGGGGCCGATTTGCACCTGCCCGGATACTTGATCTGACACGGTTCGCAGCGGCACTTTCGGCGGCACGATGCCGCGCATTAGTCCTTCCTGAAGTAGCGCAATGGTTTGATCAACCAGCGCCGGAATGCCGCTCAAGCGCGCCAGGATATCCTCGTAATCCTTTGTCCTGACACCCGGCATCATGGCTATCATCGACGGTACATCACGTGGCAGACCGTCCATCTGGTTGAGCACGAGGAACTCGGACGGAAACTGCTGACGCTCGACCGCCATCTCGGCATTGCGGCGAAACAGGTCGTAATTCAACTGGTCGGCTTCACTGAGCTTGAGCCGATCAAACGTAATTATGGCATTGAGAGTCAACCGGGCATCTTCCTTGCCCACAGCAAGGGCCTCCATGGACAAGTCGCTCCAGCGATCATTCTGCCCGGGGTACCCGCGCCATGTCGCCGATTCCGGCGAGGCGATCATCCGGTACTCCCAGTTCGCGCCAAAAAGCTTCCAGAGTCGTTCAGCGCTGTTCGATTGGCCCTTGGCCGCGATAATGTCGGTACATTGTTTGCGGTAGCGCTCGCTGTTATTTTCCGTATGGCCAAGCGGTATGGCGGTTGTCAACAGAACGATGAGTGTGATGGCTCGAATCAATGCGTAACGATTCTACCATTTGCCCAAGCGCAGGGGAACCCATTTGACAGTGGCAAAGCTTTGCTAAGCGAATTAAATGGCTTCATATCCGCCGACGACATTCCCGTTAATGCCGAGCCACGTGACTCTCCGCTCAAACGGTCACGGCATGTTCCGCTTCAACCACTTCGTACACCACGCGGTAAGGGAATCGCTCCAGGTAACTTCATCAGATATTCCGAGCCTTGTGACGACATTATGGAATTAATTATTATCAGCCAAAGCATTCCAAATGCAAATAATTCTCTCAAAATAATCCACCCGCATACCGATTGTTGTGACTTATACTAAGCGGCTGCCCTGCCCACGCACTGCTCCACTTGAGGGCGGAGCTCGACCACCACTTCATTTGGAGAACCGAGAACGAAGTCATGTTTTTATCGCCTTCAGCGAAACCGGAGTTTTACTTATTCTCCGCAAGTCGCTGCTCCACCAGGGATGCCAGTTCAAATATTAGACCCGTTACGCAACATTCAAGTCGATACCTACGCCGTTAAAGAATAGCGAAAAAACTGGTAATCCGCAGACTTGCGGCGCATTTTCCCGCAGGCAGTGAGTTTGATTGAGCGACAGATTGGTGTGACTTACCGGCATCAGGTGCTGTTCACACAACAGGTATTTGCCCCGGACAACTGCACGCTGCGCGACATACTTGCCGACGGTCAAACTGACCGACCTCAAAAAGTGCTAATGGTCATGGACGAGGCGTTGTGCCGCGCACAGCCCAACTTGGTCAATCTTGTTTTGGCGTACTTCAAGCGACACAACGACTGCTTGAAACTCGTCTGCGACCCCATGCAATTCGAGGGCGGTGAGCGCACGAAGAACTCCTATTTTCACGTCTCGGAAATCCATTCAAAAGTCGAGATGCACCACATCGACCGGCACAGTTATGTCATCGCAGTCGGTGGCGGCGCGCTGCTCGATATGGTCGGCTTGGCTTCGTCCACCGCTCATCGCGGCGTGCGGCATGTCCGGATTCCATCGACCACCCTCAGCCAGGCTGACTCCGGTGTCGGCGTGAAAAACGGGATCAACGCCTTCGGGAAAAAGAATTTCATCGGAGCCTTCACCCCGCCATTCGCGGTGATTAACGACTTCGACCTCCTCTCGTCGCTCAGCGACCGGGACAAGCGTAATGGATACATCGAGGCGGTGAAGGTAGCGCTCATTCGTGACCACGAATTTTACGACTGGATCGAGGCGGAAGCCGAGGCGCTGGCGGCCTTCTCGCCGGAGCCGATGCGGCGTCTGATCCACCGCTGCGCTGAGTTGCACATCAACCACATCGCCACCTCGGGCGACCCTTTCGAGTTCGGCTCGGCGCGCCCGCTCGACTTCGGACACTGGGCAGCGCACAAACTGGAGCAGCTCTCCGAGTACCGGATTCGGCACGGCGAAGCAGTTGCGATCGGCATTGCCCTGGACGTGGTTTACGCCTGCCGCACGGGCCATCTCACCGCCGGGACAGTCGACCGGATACTGACACTCATCGAGTCGCTTGGGTTCGAGTTGTTCGCCAACGAGCTGCTGCACGAGGATGAGTCCGGCGCGCTGCAAGTGATCACCGGGCTGGAGGAGTTCCGCGAGCATCTTGGTGGTGACCTGACCATCACGCTGCTCCGCGAGCTTGGCCAAGGGTTCGAGGTACACGAGATGAATCTCCCGCTGGTCATCGAGTCGATCTACGAACTGCGCGCCCGCCAGGCTGGCCGCGAACAATCGGTCATCCCCGCCCGGGCCTGACCCTCTTCGCCGTGAAACGCACCGCCGTTCTCAACGTCGTCGGGCTAACTCAACGGCACATCGGCCCGGATACCCCGGCGATCACACAATTCCTCTCGCTTGGCCAAGCGACATTCATCGACCCTGCATTCCCGGCGGTGACCTGCACCGCCCAGTCCAATTACCTCACCGGTCAACGCCCAAGGGACCACGGTATCGTCGGCAACGTCTGGTACAACGACGAACTAGCCGAGGTCACATTCTGGAAGCAACCGAACCAAACCGTGCAGTCGCCCAAGCTGTGGCATGACCTCCGCCTGGCCAACAGCGGCTTCACCTGTGCGACGATGTTTTGGTGGTTCAATATGTACGCAGACGTCGAATGGTCGGCGACGCCGCGCCCGATGTACCCGGCGGATGGCAGCAAACACTTTGACATTTACACTTGGCCGCACGAACTGCGGCCGGCGCTCAAGGAGGAACTTGGCGAATTTCCCTTTCCCGCTTTCTGGGGGCCAATGGCCGGGCAACAGTCGCCCGTCGGCAAACCGGAGGCAGTCAGCGAATGGATCGCAAATGCTGCCAAGTGGATCGAGCAGCAGCAGCAACCAACGCTGAATCTCGTTTACCTGCCACACCTCGACTACAACCTCCAGCGGCTTGGCCCAGGGCACCCGGAGATTGCCAACGACCTGCAACGCATCGATCGGATTGTCGGCGAGTTGATTGATTTTTTTGAGGCGCGCGGCGTCCAGGTTGTTTTGCTTTCCGAGTACGGCATCACACCTGTCGAGCGACCGGTTCATCTCAACCGACTTTTCCGTGAGCGCGGCTGGCTCACCATCAAGGAGGAGCTTGGCCTCGATCGGCTCGACTGCGGAAACAGCCGGGCGTTCGCCGTGGCCGACCACCAAGTGGCTCACGTTTACCTCAACGATAAATCGATAGAAAGTGATGTCCGCACCTTGCTCGAGGGCACCGAAGGCGTAGCGGCGGTCTGGGGGCAATTGGAAAAACAGGCCAACGGCATCGACCATTCGCGGGCGGGAGATCTCGTCGTCACCGCTGCCGGGAACGCATGGTTCACTTACTACTACTGGATGGATGAAGCGATGGCGCCGGACTTCGCGCGCTGCGTGGACATCCACCGCAAACCGGGCTACGACCCGGTTGAGTTATTCAAGGATCCGGCCCGCGGCTCGACGCCACGGGTGATGCTCAAGTTGTTGAAAAAGAAACTAGGCTTCAGGATGCTGATGGACGTCGTCCCGCTGGACGCCTCGCTAGTCAAGGGCTCACACGGCTGTCGACCAAGCGACCAAGCGGATTGGCCTATCCTGATTTCGAAGTCAGCCCAACTTGCAGCCGATAAAACACTCGACTCCACGGACGTGTACGGCGTGCTTCGCTCCCACGTAGTCGGTAATTAAAGCTGCGCTTGGCCAATCGCGCGGGCGGATCAAGTCTCGAACGAGTTGCCACAACCGCACGATTGCGTGGCGTTCGGATTTTTTATCTTGAAGCCGGCGTCGTTGAGGCCGTCGTGATAGTCCACGACCGCCCCGCGCAAATAATTGGCGCTGAAATTATCGACGAGCACGGTCTCGCCGAAAAACTCCAGGGCAAGATCGTCGTCACGTTTTTCGTCGAATACCATGCCGTATTGCATGCCGCTGCAGCCGCCCTCCTCGACGAAGAGTCTCAGCGTTTTAGTGCAGTTTTCGGGTTCCTTCGACCGGACGACACCCACCTGTTTGGCGGCGTCCTCGGTGACGGTCAGCAGTGATTCAGATTCATCGCTCATCTCAACTCGGCTCAGAAGCTACAACCTGTTTGCTCCAGCGTCAACTTGCGCAAGCCGGTTTTACTCAATTCTTGAATTCTTCGCTTGCCCAAGCCACTCTGCCGAAGTTGACAACGATATGAGCGAAACCAGACAACCCATAAAAACATTCACAGCCGACTCGCTGCCCGTCCGGGTTTATGCATCCGAGGCGGAAATGGCAGCCGATGTGGCTCAGACCGTCCACGATTACCTCGTGGAAACCATTGCCAGCCAGGGTGACGCCGCCGCTATTCTCGCCACCGGTAACTCGCAGATTCAGTTTTTGAAAACCCTCGTGGAGTTGGGTGGCATCGACTGGAGCAAAATGACGCTGTTTCACATGGATGAGTACCTCGGCGTCGATGAGAATCATTCAGCCTGTTTCCGGCGCTACATGCGCGAGCGAGTGGAGAGCCAAGTGAACCCGAAGGTATTCCACTATCTTGGTGGCGACGCGCCGGAACCGATCGCCGAATGCGAGCGCTACGAAGCCCTGCTCAAGGCTCAACCAATCGATCTCTGCTGCTTGGGCGTCGGAGAGAACGGGCACATCGCGTTCAACGATCCGCCGGTGGCTGATTTCGAAGACGAGCGCCTGGTCAAAATCGTGGAACTCGATGTCGCCTGCCGAATGCAACAGGTCAACGAAGGGCATTTCCCTGATCTTGAAGCCGTGCCGAAATACGCTCTGACACTAACGGTGCCGGCACTGTGCTCGGCGAAAAAGGTGGTGTGCGTGGCACCCGAGTCACGCAAGGCTAAGGCCGTTCAAGCGATGCTGGAAAGCCCGGTGAGCACAAATTGCCCAGCGTCATTTCTGCGGACGCAAAGCCAAGCCATGTTGTTCGTGGATGCCGACTCGACCAGTTTGCTGGAAAAGTTTTAGGGGGTATAACTTATCCGCCCGGAGGGATATTGAGTGGCGGAGGAATAGGACCACCCGGCACAGGGGGCATCGGGGGGCGGTCATCCCGAATAGCATCCGCCGGAGCAGCGTCCTCGAGTTGCTGCTTAAATGGCAAAGGGGGCATGGGAACACCCTTACTTTCCGCCAGATCTTTTTGCTGCATCATTTCCAAGGCTTGAACTGCCGGATCACCACCTTCCATGGACGGCGGTGTCGGATAAGTGCGACGCGCCCGAGTGGGAACAGCGCGAGTTGTTCTTGAACCACCCAAGGGAGAGCCGGAACCCGATCGACTGGATGAAGTTCTTGAAGAGCTGCTGCCGGATCGGGAACTGGTGGTGCCCGAACTCCTGCCGGCGGTCGGCCGCGAACCGCTGGATGAGCGAGATGATGTCTTCGATGAGGAGGATCGGGATTTCGACGATTTCGACGGTGCCCTGGCCACGGCGGTGTTGTAGGTGTGCTCGTTGTTTTTCAGGCTCAGCTCCAGTGGGCTCCCATCCTTGATTAAGCTGACCGTGCCCGCCTCTGCATCAATGGAGGTAATCTCAATGGCTCCCTGCTTGTCACCCACAGGTATCTGCAAATATTTGGTTTCAGGCGGCTTGGCACTGGAATCGATTAGCGCGAGGCACGCCTTTTCCACCCCCTTCAACCGATAAATGCCGGTGAACTTGATATCGAGATTTTTGGGAGGCTCGGGCGGTGGGGAGTCCTTCGCGGGGGGCGGCGCATCCGTTAGATCGAAGGCATTACGCTTGATGATAGCAAGGTAGGACTCGGGCGGGTTAGTTGACTGCGTCTTCACATCCTGCACAGCAAACACCCCTTCATGAAACAGGGCAAACACCCCAAGCAAAGTGAGTGCTCTTAAAATAAATCCTGCCTTTTTCGGCGTCACAGTAGGGTCAAACACCATGAAGCTCAGTTGGTTGCGCCTTGCCGGTTCTTTTAATACGCGGCTTGGGCTCCTTTGACAGTGCGCTTCCGCATCCAAGGCATCATGGAGCGCAGGCGGGTTCCCACCTTCTCGATGTTGTGCTTTTCGCCAGCCTTGAGCAGCTTGTTGTACTGCTTGTAGCCTCCCTTGTATTCGCGCACCCACGCCTTGGCAAACTTGCCGCTCTGGATGTCCTTGAGCGCCTCTTTCATGCGCTTCTTCACACTGGCGTCGATGATTTTCGGGCCAATCTTGACATCGCCCCACTTGGCCGTCTCGGAGATCGAGAAACGCATTCCGCTGATGCCGGCCTCGTTGATCAGATCGACAATCAGTTTCAGCTCGTGAAGGCACTCGAAGTAAGCCATCTCCGGTTGGTAACCGGCCTCGACCAACACCTCGTAACCGGCCTGGATAAGTGAGCATGCGCCGCCACAAAGTACGGTTTGCTCGCCGAACAAGTCGGTCTCGGTCTCCTCCTTGAAGGTGGTCTGGATCACGCCGGCGCGGGTACCACCGATGCCCTTGGCCCAGGCGAGGGCAATCTTCTTGGCATTTCGGTCAGCGTTCTGATAAACAGCGATGAGACTTGGTACTCCCTTGCCCTCCACGTACTGGCGACGGACGATGTGGCCAGGACCCTTGGGTGCCACGAGGATTACATTGATGTCTTTCGGCGGAGTGACCGTCTTGAAGTGTATGGCGAAGCCGTGTGAAAACAACAGCGTCTTGCCCTTAGCCAAGTTTGGCTTGATATCATCCTTGTACACGTCCGCCTGCCGCGTATCCGGTACAGCGACGAAAATGACGTCCGCCCGCTTCACGGCCTCGGCGTTGGTGTAAACCTTGAAGCCCTTGGCCTTGGCTACCTTGGCCGATTTGCTCCCCTTATAGAGGCCGATAATGACGTTGACTCCGCTGTCCTTCAGGTTCAGTGCGTGAGCGTGGCCCTGCGATCCGAAGCCAATAACGGCCATTGTCTTGCCCTTGAGGACTTTCAGATCTGCGTCTTTGTCGTGATATACTTTTGCTGCCATAGTAAAAATTATTTGCGGGACAAGGCCACCTTGCCGGTTCTGGTCAATTCCTGCACGCCAAAGTTCTCCATGAGGGCGAGGAATTTCTGAACTTTGCTTTCGTTACCAGTAATCTCGATAGTGACGCTCTCCGGTTGGACATCCACGATCTTGGCGCGGAAAATATCGGTCACCTGCATCACCTCGGCGCGCGACTGGGAGTCCACACCCACGCGCACCAAGACCAACTCGCGATCGACGTACTCGCCGTCCCGGAAATTCTGCACCTCTACAGAGTCCAGGAGTTTATTCAACTGCTTGACGATCTGGTCAAGCGTAGCATCGTCCCCACGGGTGACGATGGTCATGCGGGACATACTCGGATCGTGCGTCGGCGCAACGTTGAGAGAATCGATGTTGAACCCTCGCCCGCTGAAGAGCCCGGCGATGCGCGTGAGCACGCCGAACTTGTTTTGAACCAGCACTGAAATGGTGTGTCGCATAATTGCGCGGTCGCTTGGCCAAGCGCTTAGCTGAAAATAAGTCCACGCCTTAAACTCCCACGCGGAAGCCCAAACAACCGGCCGGGGAAGCTAGGGCAATGCAAAAACGGGGTCAATTGGTTTTTCCCAACCGAGCCCAAAAACTAGTATCCAGCATTTATTGGAGAATAACGTGTAGGACTCCCAGTTGACTGGCGAAAGCCGTTTGGTGTAAGCACCCTGTACACAGCGAATGTTTGTTCGACTTTGTAACTGGGTATCCGCCTCGGCTTTCTCCTTATCCATCTCTCGCAGAAAATATTCGTTTCTTTCACGATCGGCTGCATGATTTGAGTCACAAACCTACTTCACCCCCATATTGTCGGAATGGTACGAAAGATTCCCCTGTGCAGTACCCCAAGTACATCGAGCTGCTTCCGGAAAGTCTCCTTTTCAACTTGAGTCATATCCCCGCTTATCAGGGCCGCGCTCTGGAAAAGGGCCCCATTGGCTTGGCCATCGCCTTAGTTTCTGTAAGATATCGCCGGACTTATGTTAGAAACAGATAAAAACACCCCCAAATCAAATCCAACTCGCTGGTGGCCGGCCGTCGTCGTCATTGCTGGTTTCGCCTTGGCCTTGGCCGTTATTTGGTCCACCGGCGAGAACAATCAGCAATATCGCGTGCTCCGAACCCTGGCCGCCATCAGTATTTCCTCGCTGCTCCTCGTCACTTGGGTGCTGTTTTTCTCCCGGTTGGCCAAGCGCACCCGGTTGCTCATTTTTGGCGGTTTGGTTAGTGCAGCTCTCTTGTTTTCTCTCTCCTTTCGCTTTAGCCAATTTAGCGGAAATATGGTGCCATTGTATGAGTGGCGCTGGGCCAAGCTCACCCTGCCCACGGTCGACGGCAAAGCATCGAAGCCAACCGGCGAAACGGTCGCTCACCCCATGGCCAAGCTGTCGTTCCCGCAGTTCCTCGGCCCAAGCCGCGACTGCATAATTCCCGGCCCAAACTTGGCCACCGACTGGAGCGCTGAGCCTCCCAAAAAACTTTGGCGACAACCCATCGGCGCCGCATGGTCCGGATTCGCAGTTGCCGCTCAACGCGCCGTCACACAGGAGCAACGCGACGAAAACGAAGCTGTTGTCTGCTACAACATGCAAACTGGCTCCGTGCTTTGGCTGCATACCGATTCCGAACAATACAAGACTGCGCTCGCCGGCGAAGGCCCTCGGGCCACACCGACGATTCACAACGGAAGAGTTTACACACTGGGCGCCACCGGCGTACTGAACTGCCTTGAGTTGGCAACCGGCAAACCGGTTTGGAAGCGCCACATCGCGATCGATGCCGGCCTCGACCTTGATGCCCCAGTCGACCAAAGCGGTCTATCATCTAACAGGAACAAAGCCAAAGAATGGGGCTATGCCAGTTCACCGCTAATTGTGGACGACAAAGTCATCGTTAGCGCCGGAGGGGGAAACGGGAAGTCACTCCTTGCCTACGACACGGCCGACGGCGAACCGGTTTGGTCCGGGGGCAACAGTCGCGCAGGCTACAGTTCCGCGCGCTTGTCCAAACTCCACGGCGAAACGCAAATTCTTATTTTCAACCAGAACGGCTTGGCCGCGCACTCGCCACAAAACGGCTCCGTCGCTTGGAAGTTTGACTGGAGCGAACCCTATCCGCACGTGTCGATGCCCGTCTCCCTGCCGGGCAACAGAGTCCTACTCAGCTTGGGCTACGGCAAAGGCAGCAAACTGCTGCAAGTTGATTTTGATGGCGGTGTTTTTTCGGCAACGGAACTTTGGAAATCGATCCGCATGAAAGCCAAGTTCACGAATCTGGTTTTTCATGATGACCACATCTACGGGCTGGATGACGGCATGTTCACCTGTATCGATGCGGAGCGCGGCCGCCGAAAATGGAAGGATGGCCGCTACGGCCACGGGCAAATCCTGCTTCGAGGCACCCACATCCTCGTCATGGCGGAAAACGGGGAGGTCGTCCTGCTCGAGGCCAACCCCGAGAAACAGGTTGAGTTGACCAAGTTCGCCGCGCTCGATGGCAAGACATGGAACCCCCCCGCCCTCGCCGGCAGCTATCTGCTCGTGCGCAATCACCGAGAGGCCGCCTGCTACAAACTGCCCCTCGCCAAGCCGGCCAAAATCGAAGTACAATGAAGGAGGGCTACGTGCAGCGAAAAGAGCGCTGGGCGCAAAAGATGTCAGGCAAAGGCCGCCCCTCCCGCCCCAACGCCACCCGACTCCCCGCAGGGCAGCACGAGGTAAACAACTTTCCCGTCCTCGATCTGGGCGTGCGCCCGAAAACCCCGATCGGCGAGTGGTCGCTCAAAATTCACGGCGAAGTTGAAAACCAAGTGACGCTTGACTGGGAACAATTCATGGGGCTGCCGCAGTTCCGGGACGTGAGCGACTTTCACTGTGTCACGACTTGGAGCCAATTTGACATGGACTTTGAAGGCGTCTCCTTTTTCACCCTGGCCGAACTCGTCAAACCCAGGGCAATCGCCACTCATTTATTCTTCGTCGGCTACGACGAGTACACCACCAACACCTCGCTCGACGCCTGCATGGATGACGACGTGATGATCGCCCACTCGTGGAACGGTGCCCCGTTGACGCTTGAACATGGAGGCCCAGCTCGCATGATCATCCCCAAGCTTTATGCATGGAAGGGTGCCAAGTTCATTAGGGAAATCATCTTCCGAAACCACGACGAACTTGGCTTCTGGGAGCAGCGCGGGTACTCAAACACTGCCGACCCGTTCACGGAAGACCGTTTTGCCTGATCTTAGCCAATCGGCTCAGGCGGGCTCAAGGACGGGTGGAGAGGGAAGAACCATGGCATCGATTTCGGAAGCCAGGGTGTCCAACTGACTCAGGAAGCTCTCCCGGCCCTTGGCCACCAGATTGTCGGATTGCTCCCTGTAATACTCGATGCCATTCAGCAGATTGAGTTTGTACCCCTCGAAATACTCGTGTGTCTGGCTCGACAATTTCAAGCGCACGCGCTCGACCTCCTCAGCCATGTATTCCATGTAAAGCCTAAGCTCATTGACAAACATATTGGGCCTGCTTTTCCCCTTAAGCAGATCGATGCGCCCGTAAATGTGATCCACCATTTCTCGCAGGCTTGATACCTTGTCAAAAAATCGGGCGTTGGGACCCACACATACGTTTAGTTTAGAGTTGGTGGGCAGGTTCATCACCTTTAGCGCCGGTGCAGATAGGTCAAAACAGATGCAGGCCCGGTCGGTGGTTTCCTGTACATGCGCCGCCCTCTGCTCTTCGTCCAAGTCGCCCCTCCCGTTTATCTCCTTTATTTTCAGGGTTTGATAGGCTTTGGACGAGCGGCAAATCGGCTTCTTGGTGAACTCGGTGTTGAACTTGAGATACCTGTGAGGGCAGATGCTCCCCGCCTTGCCCTCGGCAATTCGCTCACGGCGATAGGCTTCGCTTTCCGAGGTTAGCAGATTCCAGAACGGAATCCCAAGAGGCGACGATCGGGTCAGCTTGATTTCTTTTTCGCCCGCTTCACGAACCTTCTCAAGGTGTTCATCGTCGATGCGCACCACCTCGGGAACCAGTAAAAATGGCGAACCCCAACCCGTAGCATCGGCTTCGTAGTATTTGAGAATGGTGTCATGCTCCTCATGGGTTCCCACGCCGCCCTGCACGGTAAATCTATGCGACGGCGGCCCGTCAATCTCGCGGCCCGTCTTTGCAAGGGCGGCCTCATATAACGTGAAAAGCGTCTCGACCAATTCCAGGCGACGCTCTTTGAACTCTTTCAGGATAGGCCCCATGAGCATGCCCTGGGTGGCAAAGGCATGACCGCCACAATTCAACCCGGATTCAAACCGCCACTCCGAAACCCAGATTCCCTTTTTGGCCAGAAACCGACCTTGAATTGAGGCACTACGATAGTCGCTTACCTTCAGGACGATCTGCTTTTTGATTGCCCCTGTCGGATCCGGGAAAAAGTCAGGGTACTTGGCGATGGCTCCATAAAGGCGAGGGTTCATTCCCGCGGAGAAAATGATGCTGCTTCGAACGTCACTCTCGGCGAATCCTTTCAATCCGTTCAATGCATCAGTCTTGTCAGGCTCATGCATGCTATGGTCAATGCGATCTATGTTACAATCGACCTTGGTCATCACGTTGACATTGATGCAACCGGGCCTCATGAGACGGCGCAATTCATCTTGGCGACGCTTTTTGTCCTCTGGGTTGGCGTCAGCCATCACGCTGTTGTACTCGCGCTTGAGATCTCCCTCGGGCAACAGGTTGAAGTAGCGGTTAATGTCCTCTCCCGTCTCAAACGATTGCTGGCGCAGCGCCTCAAACTGGTCGTTAACGAGCAAGTTTAGCTGGTTGAGGTAAGCCGTGATTCGCTTGGCTCGATGGTCTCCGCTGCCTCCCGCGATTTCCTCGTAGTGTATCCCGTACTCATTGCAGTGGTATTCCCTCACGCGCTCTATCAGTTCATCATCGCCAAGACTGACCACACTGTGGATGCCATAACGTGCAACTTTCAGGCATGTATCGATGGTGAAGCCAGTGCCCATCACCGGAATGTGAAAGCGATGAGGGTCTGCGCTAATAATGGATAAACTCAATTAATCTCCTGTTTTAAAGGATTAGGGTTGATTCTAAAAACAAACCGGAAACAAGATTGCCCACCTACCCTTTACAGTCAAGTTCCACGATTTCCTGCTACTGCGCTGTTCACTAGGCCAGTATGCCGTTGATAATTTTTGGCGTGTCTTCAACGCCGATCAACCGTTGGTCCAAGCCCTGATAGCGGTAGCTGAAGGTGAACGGATCCAACCCAAGCAGATGCAGGATCGTCGCTTGCAAATCGTGCACGTGTACCGGATCCTTGGCCACGGTGTAGCCCAGTTCATCCGTCTCGCCGTGGGTGATGCCGTGCTGCAAGCCGCCGCCGGCCATCCAAATCGTGAAACAGTCCGGATGATGATCGCGGCCGAGGAACTTTGAGCCGTTACGTTTTTCGTTCATCGCCGTGCGGCCGAATTCGCCGCCCCAAACCACGAGTGTCTCGTCGAGCAATCCGCGCTGCTTGAGATCCAGCAACAGCGCGGTGACTGACTTGTCATTCTCCGCACACTTGACCGGCAGTCGCTTGACGAGGTCGTTGCCAGCGGTGGTGCCGTGAAAGTCCCAGCCCCAATCGAACAACTGCACGAACCGCACCCCCTGCTCCACCAAGCGGCGGGCTAGCAGGCAGTTGTTCGCAAAGGACGCCTTCCCCGGTTGCGCGCCGTATTGCTCAAGCGTGGGTTGCGATTCGCGGCTGATATCCATCACCTCCGGCACGCTGATCTGCATGCGGTACGCCAACTCATACTGATTGATGCGCGTCAACGTCTCGGGGTCGCCGATCTCACGGTACTCCTGCTCGTTGAGTTTCCTGAGCGCGTCGAGGCTTCGACGGCGCACGGCGCGGCTCATGCCTTTCGGGTTCGACACGTACAAGATCGGGTCGCCGGTGCTGCGGCATTGTACGCCTTGAAAGACAGACGGCAGATACCCGCTCCCCCAAAGGCTTTTGCCTCCCGACGGATCGGTATTACCGGAGATTAGCACCACGAAACCCGGCAGATTCGAGTTCTCTGAGCCAAGCCCGTAAGTGACCCACGACCCCATCGACGCCGAGCCGTTGCGGGGCGAACCGGTGTAAAGCAGCATCTGTGCTGGCGCGTGATTGAACTGGTCCGTGTACATCGACTTCACGAACGTGAGGTCATCCGCCAAACCCGGCAGCGTCGGATACATGTTGCTGATCCACTGGCCGTTCTGCCCGTGCTGCTTGAACGTGTGCGGCGAGCCAAGCAGTTTGGGATGCCCCTTGATGAACGGCAGGCGCCGGCCCTCGATGAACTCCTTCGGGCACGGCTTGTCGTTCAACTCGTTCAGCTTCGGCTTGTAATCGAACAAGTCCAACTGCGGAGGCGACCCGGCCATGTGCAGATAAATGACGTTTTTGACCTTGCCCGCAAGCGGCGGTAAATGCGGTGCCATCGGGTTGGCGGCGCTCGCTCCCGCCCTGCCCATCAGCGAGCCAAGCGCCAGCGATCCGAGCCCAACCTGGCACCGCTTTAAGAAATGGCGCCGAGTGATGAATTGTGCCTGCTGGAGATTGATGCTCATTTGAAAACTGAGTTCAGTGTCAGCCTTTCATCAGGATGGCGTCAAGGTTTAACAAAACATTTGCCACGACAGTTAGGGCCGCCATTTCCGCCAGGCTGGCCCCATCCGGCACGGGCACCGTTTCACCAAAAAGTTCCTTCGCGTTCTTTGGCGACATCCGGTACTCAGCCAGCTCGCCGTCAAACAATTCAGTCAACGCCGCCAGCCGATGCGCATCAACCGGCTGGGCCAACGTGAGCCGCAGGGCGAACTTTAACCGATCCGTCATCGACTCACCACCCTCGGTGTAAACGCGGTGCGCCAACGCCTGGGCGAACTCAACGTACGCCTCGTCATTAAGCGTTACAAACGACTGCAGCGGCGTGTTGGTGCGAATTCGCCGCACGGCGCAAATCTCCCGGCTTGGAGCGTCAAAGGTTGCCATCGACGGATAGGGAACCGTCCTCCTCAGGAAGGTGTAAAACCCACGCCGATACCGATCCTCACCCCGGCTCGTCGACCAGTCGCGCTGTCCGTTAAACGCCGCCTGCCACAGGTTGGGTGGCTGCGGCGGGTACACGGACGGCCCGTGCATCTTGACGCTGCATAACCCGCTCAACGCCAACGCCTGGTCACGCACCATCTCCGCCTCCAGTCGAAAACGCGGTCCTCGGCCAAGCCGGATGTTGCGCGGATCACCCTTGGCCAAATCCCCACGCAACTCGGCCGACTGACGGTACGTCGCGGACATCACCATGGTCTTAACCAGGCGCTTCATGTCCCAACCCGTGCCTCGAAACCCGACAGCCAGCCAGTCAAGCAACTCGGGATGATCAGGTAGGTTTCCTTGCGTGCCAAAATCCTCCTCTGTGTCAAGCAGCCCTCGACCAAAGAGCCGAGACCAAAAACGGTTCACCGCCACGCGGGCTGTCAGCGGATTGTCCTCCTGCAATAACCACCGGGCCACGCCCATGCGGTTGTGCGGCGTGCCCTTGGCTGGCGAGTGAAACGAAGCCGGAAAACCAGCTTTCACCGCGTTGCCCTTGCTCAAAAAACTTCCCTTGATCATCAGGTAAGTTTCACGCCGCTTGACCTTGGCCAGTTCACTCATGTACGGCGTGGTGACTATCGAGTCGGTGACTTTTTTGTGCTGATTGCGCTTGGCCTCGATTGACTTTCGAACCGGCTCCAGTTCCTTTGCAAACGCCCGGTAGTGCGCGGAGATCTTTTCCGCCTGCGGCTTGGCGCGCTTGGCTTCATCGGTCAACAGCACCGGCAAAATATCCTCCGGAAAACCAACGCCTCGAACGGCAAAATAAAATCCGCTCTTTTTGTCGCTGTTGATAATTTTCAACAGCAGTTCATTTTTGCCCTGTAACAGGTTGACACTCACTTTCTCCTGGCCGGCCTTGGCCTCGCGCTTGGTTTTCTTTGACAAGACTTCGCGGCCGTTGACCCATACCTTGATCCCGTCGCCACTCCCAAGCAACAGTTCCTGTGTACCGGTGATGGCCGCATTCACACTGCGCCGCAGATACACCACCGAGTGATCGCCGGACTCGATTGAGTGCACTTTGCCATCGACCCACTCGGGCTTGGCTGCCCATCGGGCACTCTCCACTTTCCTGTCATCGGAACGCGTGAAAACCTGCACCTCAGCCAGCGATAAAATGGGCTCGTTGCGCCCGGGCAGCGGCAGTAACTCAATCCGTACAACCGACACTTTCCCATTGGCTTCAATTGGCACCGCAAACCCCTCGTTCGACTTCGGGTTACCCTTGCCGGCAGCAAACAAGTCTTTCTCAAACAGCGGCTTGCGTTCGGCGCTCAGCGCCAACACACGAAACGCAGACAGGCGCTCCGGTATTTCGAAACGGTTCCAAATAACAATCTGCGACACGTCGGTTGGTTCGGCTAATTCCACCTCCCACCAAGGCGACTTGTCGGACGGATTCTGCGTGTGGGTAACCGTCTTGTCCTCGAATTTCCCTGAACTGTTGCCGTCGATTGCCAGCTTGGCTTCTCCGTTGTTCGACGTGGACGACTGGCGGGCTGTACCGTGCGTTGCAACATTTTCGCCGATGGCCAGGTGCTCCGGTGCAAACGCCTTCGCAAATGCGGCGTCAAAGTTTTCGCTCGTAAACGGACCGCTCACCTCCCACACACCAAGCTCCGGCTTCGGCTTGGCCAGGTCGCGGAGTGACTTGAGTTCCCACTCGCCTTGCCCCTTGGCCAAGGCCGGGGTCTGCACGTTGAGCTTGGCCTGCAGCGCTTTGATCTGATCGCCGATCGAGGCCAAGCGATTGGTTTCCTCCTCGGTCGGATACGGCATGCGCGGTGAGTCGTTGCCTTGGTCGGTATCCTCCGTCTGGTTGAACATCGCGTAAAACTGGTAGTACTCCGTTTGCGTGATCGGATCGTACTTGTGCGAGTGGCACTTGGCGCAACCCATCGTTAGGCCCATCCAGACCTGCATGGTCGTGTCCACGCGGTCACGCACCGCCTCGACGCGAAACTCCTCGTCGTCGGTGCCGCCCTCGGTGTTGGTCTTGGTATTGCGATGAAACGCCGTCGCCAATAATTCGTCGCGTGAGGGCTCCGGCAACAGGTCTCCCGCCAATTGCTCTATCGTGAATTGGTCGTACGGCATGTTTTGGTTGAGCGCATCAATCACCCAGTCGCGGTATTTCCAAATCACCCGCAACGGATCGGAGCCGTATCCCGCCGAGTCCGCATAGCGAGCCAAGTCCAGCCACACGCGCGCCCAGCGTTCGCCGTAGGACGGACGCGACAATAGGTCGTCCACGAGCAGTTCGTATGCGTTCAGGCGTTTGTCATTTACGAAAACCTCCACCTCAACAGGCGTAGGCGGCAGGCCGGTCAGGTCGAGCGATAACCGACGAATGATCGTATATCGGTTGGCCTGTTTGCCGGGTCGGTCACCGGTTGTCTCAAGGCCGGAAAGAATGAAATGATCGATACCATTCCTCGCCCACGACTGGTCGGTAAGCCTCGGCAACTTCGGCCTAGTCGGAGGTGTGAACGCCCAATGCCGCTCGTACGACGCGCCTCCGTCAATCCATTCGCCGATTCGCTCAATTTCGGCGGCCGTCAATTCATGCCCGGAATCTTCGGGAGGCATGGTGTCGTCGACGTCATCGGTGGTGATTCGCGCAAATAATTCGCTCCCCGCCCGATCCATGGGCACAATGGCGGGTGTGCCTTTGCGCTCGGCGAGAGCGCCTTCGCGAATATCAAGACGCAAGTCGGCCTTCCGGGTATTTTCATCCTGCCCGTGACAAGCGAAACAATTTCGGGATAACACCGGTCGAATGTCGCGACTAAAGTCCACCGACTCGGCCGGCGCGAACCGGGCAAAACCAAGCAGGCCGGCAACA
>Ga0115000_10000474_pt1 | contig 37512 bp, 32 predicted proteins | sample ArcticOcean_MG_C_6_FD_89690 | JGI IMG/M metagenome (GOLD analysis project Ga0115000, IMG submission 89690) | Marine microbial communities from western Arctic Ocean - ArcticOcean_MG_CB8_128 | ecosystem: Environmental > Aquatic > Marine > Oceanic | place: Arctic Ocean: Canada Basin | collected...
ACAAAATTTGCCACGGTATCGGGCGCTTCATCGTCGTAGAGATTAATGGTAATGTTACCTGCACTGGTTTCCATAAGGGCTTGCATGGAACTCTCCAGCCATCGGAGGGTCAAGAGCATTCGCTTTCTTTACTTCTATTTTGTTTGAGCGTTCAAGCTTTCAACCAAGGGCGGAAGTGTTGGTCAGCATACGTCCGAGCATAATCTGCTGGGTATCCAGCAGCTACCAGTTGTTGCTCATAAGCAAGTTGTTCAGGTGTAATACTTGGATCAGCAGCAGGTGGCAATCCCGTAATGGAAGCGTAAGCCATCTGTTGTTGGTCAAATAACTTGTCTTCTTTATCGCTGTTGCCTCGTCCGCGAACGATCAACACCAACGAAAGAAGAAGAATGAACGTTGCGCCAATTACTATTCCCAAGGTTACAGTATCCATTCCAAAGATTTCCGAACTTGATTGAGTACCATCGCTCGTATCACTGCCTTCATCCTCTTTCTCTCCGCTTGTGGCAGTATCGTTGTTACTGGTATCTGTAACATTGCCGATTTCAGTGGTATTGGTGCCAAGAGTGGTATTTGCATTCGAATTATTTTGTTCGACTTCCATTTCGCAACCATCGGTTCCAACTTCCTTTCCTTCGAGAGTATCCGGGCATAGGTCATTGACATTATCGACGCCATCATCATCTTGGTCGGTATCGGCAGGAGGGCATCCATCGCCCCCTAATCCATTTGGAACTCCAGGAGCTTCAGGACAGGCATCTCCGTCGATTCCTTCTGGATTGTCGCCATAGGAGTCGCCATCGGAATCAAGCGCTTGGTTTGGTTCGAAAGGCCATAGGTCGTTCAAATTTGAGACTCCGTCCTCATCAACATCAGCACATCCGACCCGATCAATGTAGGAGTTGCCATAAGTCGTCGGGCAATCATCGATTTTTCCATCTCCGGTATCTGTAGTGTTGAATCCATCTTTGTCTACATCATTTGCCCATAATTCGTCTTCATTCTGAATGAAGAACGGGGTGCCGGTTTCTTGGTTGTTGGATTCATCTGATTCTATTAGATCATCATCAACGTCGATGGTAAGTCGGCAGTTGTACATTCCAGAGACTCTTTCTTCCAAAGTGGTATAGGATTCTCCATCTGAGCCGAAGGTGGTGTTGTATTCACCAATTACGGCAACGGTTTTAGTCGTTAAACGCTTAACTTCTTCCCCACTTAAATCGATGAGGTCAAGGTGAAGAGTAATATCGACGCCATTGGCACTTCCACGCAAACTCACTAATTCCCATGTGATTTGCACTTCAGAGCCCGACGTATGGTTTGCTGGACAGTCGAGAGAGGATATGGCAAGATCTGCAGGAGCGGAATCTAAACTCTCTATGGCGAGGTTGTAGAATCCAGCACCATTATTCGAATCAATGATGATGACATATTCCCCGTCCTGACCTTCGTATTCAGTGTCAAGTGAAGTGAAGATAGTACCATAACTTGAGTTATCGACAGAGGCGATAAAATTCCCACTCACATCTTCCAGAGTTGCGGAGAATGGCAGTGTAGGGTCTGCGGTAAATTCAATTTCGAAATTCTTACCATCATCGACCGTAAATGCAAAAACATCAGATTCATCGAAACCACTGAGACAACCTACGTCGGACATTAGTGATGGGTTTTGTCCAATATTTATTCCGTTACCCGCAGGAGCGTCTTCTCCGATGCCGAGGTCATCTTGCTGACCGCAATTAAATGAGTTTGGATCAACACCTTCTGTTTCAATAATGAGGGTATAAACACCAAGGCTGGAAAAACTCTGGACGCTGATGTAAAAAGTGCCACCCGAGCCTGCGAATGATGTGCTGTCTACGGTTGTCACCGTCTCATCGCTGGAGCCACCGAGATAAGGGCGATCAAACCATTCGCCTTGGTCATCACGGAGGTATAAGTCGGCATCTTGGTCGGCAGAATTCACCAGTGTAACCGTCAAATTTAGCCCTGGAGATATGTCAACTTCGTACCAGTCTTCGTCATCAACATCTGTGTGGACGCAACCAGTTATTGTTGCCGAAATATCGGTTCCCAAGTCAACAGCGCCTGCAGGGTTTGGTGGAGTTGTCAAATCACCAGCGTCTCCACCAGCGTCTCCACCAGACATTGCATCATCTTGAGATGGACACGAAGTTGCTTTAGTGTCAATGAGGATCAGTTCAAAAGAGTCACCAGTGTTATCAGATTCATTCTTTTCATCGATTTGTTCATCAGAATCTATCATTGCAAGAATTGAATAGTTGCCACCAAGAGTGTTTGAAGGAATTATGAGTGAGAGTTGGAAGAGACCGGTTTCATTGATATCCAAGGAAGAAATACTCATGTTTCCAATCTCAACATCATGATCTGCAAGAGTGTTATCGACAGAAAGCCACGCAGTAAGTAAGGATGCAGAAGCAATTTGTGTACCTGTATTGTTCACTTCGACATTCACCGTAATGCTGCTTCCAGCACTCGATGCGAGTGGTGCTGTGACATTTTCGATAATTAAGTTCGGTGATGGAGCTGAATAATTCGTCCATACGTCTAAGGTCCAATTCACACCTGTCCCTGAGCGAGAGAGATTGACGTAATAGGTGCCACCGACACCGTCATATGATGTTGCAAAGGTAGTGACAGAACCCTCCGTTGACCCAAAAGAATACGCGTAATCAACAGAGTTGAGACTCCCATCGGCCAATTCAATGAACACAGCAACGGATTCGTTGAGAATGAGGGTGGCGTCAATAGAGTGGTTTGCAGGGACATCAAAAGCAAAGACATCATTTTCCTCAACCCCGTCTATACATCCGGTATAGGATGCGGTGACATTCGTACCCATTGAGGTAGAGACATTCGCTGTGTCTTTGGGTGCATCGGCGCCAAGACCAGCATCATTCTGCCCGTTTGGATGCAGGTCGTCACAAGACTCACCAACCAGCATGACTCCGGTTGACGAAAGGAAATTGTTCGATTCATTGTGTTCAGTGACATTACCATATCCGTCAGCAAACAGCAACCAGTAATAGGTTCCATTTGCTAAAGATGATGGAAGAAGAACCTGAGCCGTTGTTGTCCGACTGGTATTTTCAGCTAATGCCGATTCCGCTTCTGAAACATCGATTAACTCGTCAAAAGCATCATACGTTTGGTCAGTTGAGATAACAAATTGAACTTCAAAGGCATCTGAGGTGGTGTTGTAAATATTTTCGACGACGTATTCGACATTCACTGTAGAGCCCGGTTGGCCTATTGCCGGTTCAACAATCGATGTAATTGTAAGATCTGGGCGAGGCGGGGTGTTGTTTGTCCAAGTACGGAGTGAATATTGCCCATCTCCGCTGTAGACGAAAACCTCCACATAAAAAGTCCCAGCATTACTTGAAAGTGAGGTTCCAGCAGTACTCACTTTCTCTAAGGCCGACACCGATTCTGAACTGTCGAGCATTGAACCTGAAGAATCATACAAGTAGAGGTCGAAGTCCATGCCGCTTGGAACGACCAATTCAACATCAACATCTTTTCCAGCAGTCATGGTAATCTCATACCAATCCTCAGTATCTGCGGAATCAACACACCCTTGATCGCCAGATTGTCCACTGTTTGGGTTTGTTCCAAGGTTACGAGAGGTATTGGCATCGCCCCCAGCATCACCGGGAGTTCCAGCATCAGATTGTGCCACGCAAGCAGCCCGCCCACTGGTTGTTGATTTTTGCAGCGGTTCTTTGAACAAGAGTTGGTTTGATTGACTCACTACAGGCATTTCGACATGGTCTTTTGGAGTGGTATGTACGACCTCAGTTGGTTCATTCAAAGCCGATACCATCGGTATCATTGCAGCAAAAAAGAATAAGGAGGCTAGGGCAATGGCCGTTCGTCGTGCATTCTGCATAGCCTAACGACCACATGGTCCATTATCAAACCTCGGATGTTTCAATCAAGCAAATGCTCGCTCAATTTCGCCTGACAAATTCTCAAAGCGTGCCTGAAGTTCTTTCATTGCTCCGTTGAAAGCCTGCTCTGGAGTAAGGCTCCCATCGGTTTCGTAGTTGAATACATATGCGCCTTCCACAGGTTCCATAGTAATGGCATCATCAAAGTCACCATCGCGATTTGTACCTTCGCCAACTTGGTGAAGTGCGTTTTCCAGGTCAAGGAGATAATTTATATCTGTTAATTTCTTATCTTTGCCAAAAAGTTTCGCATCGATTGGCTTTCCATCAGTGGTTGTAAGTCCGAGGTCAAACAAAACCTTTGCCTTTTTCGGTTTGTTCAAAGTTGCAATGTGGTGTTGTCGGAATCCGACAGCAGCCACTGGCGACCACTTGGCGTGTTCTCGGCCGCGACCAAGTGTTGCAAATGCATAAAACTCGAGATATTGACCCTTTGAAAGAATAGTCAAAGGAATACGCTTATGCTCTTCCCGGATATCAAACATTTGATCGGAAATAGTAGTGAGGTCTCCTGCATAGACTGTGCGGTATTCTTCATCAGAGTCTTCGGATGGGCCTTCTTTTCGAATGTGGTAGAGGACTTGGCAAGTCATGCAACCCTTGGATTCTTCTGCCATGTCTTTGCAAGTCGGACAGTCTTCGGGGAAAGTGATGCCTTCATCTGGATATGTTGGGACTGGAATCATTGCCAATCTGTGAGCGATTGTTTCATCTGGTAAAACATTGACAGATTCGAAAACCTGTCCTTTGTTGTCTTGGTGAGTCCCTTGGTCGAAATTAACACGGTCAATGGCCAATTTCGGGACATCGGCGATGAGTGCGCGGCGAATAGCATTCACCTGTGCAGCATCTGTATTTGTCAAAAGCATTCGAATTGCATTGCCTCTTGGCCATCCATCAACGATTTGTACATCCATTTTTTCCACCTCAAAAATCAAACACGACGGCCACGACGGCCACCCTTCTTCTTTGTACCATCGTGAGCGATTGGCGTCACGTCTTCGATACGAGTGATCGTCATTCCAGCACGGGTAAGTGCACGGATTGCAGCTTGGGCACCAGGCCCTGTATTGTTGGCTCGGTTACCACCAGGAGCACGGTATTTGATAATCAGTTGAGTGAATTCCTTGTCTTTAAGTTCATCAGCCATCTTTTCAGCAGCACGTGTAGCAGCGAATTGGCCACCACTGTCCTTGGAGGATTTGACAACTTGTCCGCCGGAGCAAGTTGTGATTGTTTCTGCACCGGTTAAGTCCGTTGCAGTCATCAGAATATTATTGTAAGAACTGAAAATATTGATAATTGCACGTCGTGTCATCACTCGTCACCTCCGTCTTCCTTTGCCGAAGGTGCTTCTTCTGCAGCAACTTCAACTTCATTAGCGAACTCTTTTGTTGCCTCAGGGTCAACTTCTTCTTCTTCTTCAACGCCGTATTCAGCAGTTGATGCGCGTCCGTCGATAGCCTTTCGAATTGGGTGTTCGGAGTTGTCTACCCAAGGGCAACTTGGGTGCCATGTGAGGTTTTCTTCATCATCTCGAGAGAGAGGGTAAGAAGGTATGGTTACTTTTTGATTCCCGATTACAATTTTGCCGTGAGTAACAAATTGACGAGCCTGCTTCATTGAGATTGCAAGACCCTTGTAGTAGACTTGGGCTTGTAATCGGCGGTTGAGAATATCTTCAGTGCCTAACGATAGGATATCGTCAAGGGTTGCTTCAGATGAAATCAATCCTTTGTTGTGGAGTGAACGAAGCAGGTCTTCCATTTCCCGCTTCCCGTGCGGTTCTGTCGTGTCGACCATACCAATCAAGCGCATTGCTTGGCGTCGATGGCGTCGAAGTTGAGACTTAGCCTTCCAAATTTCACGCATGTTCTTCAAGCCATGATTGGCTTGAATTGCATGTTCTTCTTCGATGCGGGCAGCCTTCCAAGGATGGGAAGGCGTGTCAAATTTAGGTCGTGCAAACTTTGGTTCTCCCATACATCATCCCTCCAATCACTTCTTTCGGCTCACACCAAGCGTGAGTCCACCACGGCCATTTGAACGACCACGTTGTCCACGAACTTTGTTTCCGCTTGCGTGGCGAACACCACGGTAGCACTTCATGGTTCGAAGTCGATCAATATCGTCTTTTAGAGTAAGAGATACTTGTTGACCAGTAAGATGCAATTCATCCCCCGTCTCGATATCGCGTTGCCGGTTAAGCATCCAGAGTGGAACGGTTTCAGCATAGCCTTCAATGGCAACACGTAGAGATTCCTGTTCATCCAGCGAGAGGTGGCCGGCGAGTGAAGCAGGGTCAAATCCAGTGTTCTTGCAAATCTGAATCGCAGTTCGTGGACCAACGCCTCGAACAGCAGTCAATGCTGTTGCAAGGGTTTTCTGTCCATCCATATCGGTATCAGCCATACGCAAGATATACGAGAAATCGTCTCCTAAATCTTCTTCCTTCTGTCGTGCCATAGTGTTTCACCTCTCCTTAACACAGAGTGTCAAGCAGTTTCCCGACCAACCTCCCCTATATCAAGACCGCGATGCATCTTCGCGGTACTGAGAACCGAAAACACTTGAGTTTCAAGCGTTTTTCTTGTCCGATTCGTGGTGCGAAAGGGTTGCGAATTATTCTGAGATACAAATCAAGAGCATTTCATCTTCGGGTTGCTGCACGAGAAAAGCCTCTCTCCGGCCATGCCTCCGGGCGAGTTGACGGTCGATAGCACCCTGAATTCTCGGTTGAATTTCAGGCGCAAGAGGAACGCGAATTGTCATCTTTGCAATGTCGTGTTCCAGAAGTAATCCGACCAATTGGTCAACCGTGTCAAGGCCGAGTTTGATTCGAGCTAAAGCGACAACACGCCCAGTTGCTTGAACCAACATTCGATCCATTGACCGTTCCAGGTGTAAAGCATGCTGGTGGTGAATTTGAGGGCGACGTCCTTCGGTAACCCCCCAAGAAATGTGTTCAGATTTTGTGACCGTTTTTAGCCAGTCATCTGCAAGTCCACTCTCCACAAGCGCAGCATCGAGAATGCTCACTCTTTCTCCGCGCCTTGGAGGCTGGCGTACTGCGGCTGGAACCCCATCTCCCAAACTAAGCCGCATGCCGCCTGAAACGACATGCACCTCTTCGGTAATCGACGGAGGAATACGAACAAAACGCCGAGCAATGCCTGCTGTTGCAGCACCACCAAGCCACAAAGCGAGACGATCAACACGGCCTCGGCCCCTCGAGGTCCAAACCCAAGTCCGATTCATACCCTTCCACACTTCATCGACCATCGACTCAACCTCAAGCCTTTGAGTGTGGGTCAGCCGTGGCGACAAATCGAGAAGTAAAGCCGGGCCGTTATCGCTCTCTGCTAAATACGGAGCCCACCCTTTGAACACCTCGTCAAGCCGGGGTGCCATTTCTTCAAGGCCATGCGTCCGGCTGTTTCTTGGACGTGCAGGGTCTAAATGGAGTAAAGCAATACTTGGAAATTGCTCAAGCCCGAGGTGATCAGCAAGAGTTGCACAAATACCAGCCCCATCCCGCCCATCACCAGCGACAACACGTGTTTTTTCCATACGTGCCGAGTTCACTTCATTGCGATATACGGCGATAGATTGCAGATTCACAGCGCTTGCTTGAGCGCGCAGTTCATCTAACTCAACCCCAATGCCGGGCCGCTGGAGCAGAGCCATGTGTGCGCCGAGTTGGATGCCGCTACCGCAAGCACAATCCAAGATGTATCCCTCGGGAAGGGGGAGTTGGGTTAAGAGATTTGAACGAGCTAAAGCCACTTGCCAAGGCGTTGCTAATGGCTCCCCCTTACTCGCATGAAAAAAGACCAATTCACCCGCGGCAGTAGGGTCCGGGGCAAATTCCGTCAAACCAACCGAGTCGGTCTTTTTTGGGTTGAATATATGGACCATATAATTGCCTCATTGGCCGGCTACGTCACTTCGAGTCATGATGCTTTCAAAGTGAATCCCTGCCGCTGCAAATGCTTCTTTTGCCCCTTCTTCTCGATCAACAATGCTGATAACTGCTATGACTTTACACGCCGTATCGCGATGTATGCGTTCAACTGCTTTAATTGCAGAACCGCCAGTTGTTGTCACGTCTTCAACGACGACAATCCTTCCACCACCCTCAAGCGATGACCCTTCAATTCCCGGGGGGTTGTTTGTTTTTCTCCCACCGCGACCCTTCGGCTCTTTACGAACCATAAATCCGAGCCGAGGTGTTTCAGCAGGAGATGTGGCAACGGCAATAGCGGTTAACGGGATTGCTCCAAGTTCCAAACCCCCGACGAAATCAACTCCCAAAGCGTCCATTCGAAGATTAAAAAGCGCTCCAAGATGATGACTCGATTCAGGATGCATCATGACAGGTTTGGTATCGAAAAACCAACGTGAATGACGTCCACTCGCCAATGTGAAAGCATCATCAGCCCCCCCATCAATAAAAGCCAAATCCCGTACAAGTTCGACAAGTCGGGACCAACTGGAATGAGCGCGGACACTCGGGTGGACGGACATTAAACCGTGATATCGCCTCGCCTCAATGAACTTTACTTCTCAAGGTTGCGAAACAGACGCCATGTGTTTTGAACGCGGCACTCATAAACGGTCGCCCCCAAGAGGCAAGGGAATCACATGCCTCCTTCTGATGCAACGAGCCAAAAACGAGGGCATAACCCTCTTCTCGGCCTCGACATCGAACGTCTCGAGGCTGAAATGGAATCGTATCATCAATGGCTTGATGAGCATGCAGATGACGCATACATCGTTGCTGAGCAGGCCAGGAAACTCGGATATGATCACAAAGAACATGTCGAGATTCCAAGAGCCGCAGACCTTGCTGGCCGGACTGAAAAACTCCTCGTCGAATACTTGGAAGGATACGAAGTCGCAGACGACATTCGAACCCTCTTAGCTGAACACGACAGAGAATCAACATCAATCATGATGGCGCAGAGCGTGGCTCGTGGTTTTCGTGAACAAGGCCATGACTTAATCACGGCCATCGACGTTGGTCTACGGGTCGGTTTAGCAATTCTAACAGAAGCCGTTCTTGTCGCGCCATTGGAGGGAATCAGTGAAGTGCGCCTCCTCAATAACATCGACGGTTCTCAATTTGTATCGGTACATTTCGCAGGCCCAATCCGGGCGGCAGGCGGAACAGCACAAGCTCTCGCAGTCTTGATTGCCGACATGATACGTCGCGACCTCAACATCGGGCATTATCAGCCCACTGCCCCAGAAGTCGAACGTGTGAAAGAAGAGTTTGGGCTTTATCGGGGTAATTTACAGTACCGGCCTTCGCCCGCTGAGATCGAGGAAATAGTTCGTGCTTGCCCGATTATGATTAACGGCGAATCGACTGAGAAAATTGAATGTTCAGGGTATGGGCGAGTTCGAAACATTGATGAAGCCAGAATACGCGGTGGTGTTTTACTTGTCATTGGTGAAGGAATGTGTTTGAAGGCTCCAAAAATCCAGAAACACACCGAACGCCTTCAAGTGCCAGGATGGGACTTCATTTCGAAGTTTGCCTCGAAAGGTAAATCCGATGAAGAACATGGCGAAGGCCCCCGTTTTAAGTCACGTAAAGTACCGATGATTACCAAATTCATGAAGGACATTATTGCAGGACGGCCTGTTTTTGGAGCGCCACTTCAGCCAGGAGGTTTCCGTTTGCGATATGGTCGCGCCCGCCCCTCGGGATTAGCAGCAGCGTCGACAAATCCAGCATCGATGTTGGCCATGGACGACTTCATCACCATTGGGACGCAGATGAAAATCGAGAGACCAGGAAAGGCGTGCGCCATCACTCCATCCGATGATACCGATGGGCCCTGGGTTGTCTTAAGAGACGGTCGATTCCTTCGCCTTGATGATGCGAAAAGTTACACGGCAATCACCTCGAAAGTTGGCTCGGTGTGGGATAACGGCGAACTCGTAATTGGCTATGGCGAATTTATGGAGAATAACAAGAACTTGGTACCTGCTGGTTATTCGAATGATTGGTGGGCAAGTGACTTGCTTGAGGAACTCAATTCTGATAACGCAGTTTCAGAATTTTCTGAACTCATAGACCGACCTCGTTCCACGTTTCCACACGGAATACCCGGCATCCAGCCAGAAGATGCTGAAAACCCAAATGAACAATTTCTTGTCCGCCGAAAGTGGCACGTTTTCTTGGCGGCTTGCTCTGTTGATTGGGGGCAAAGTAAAGCGGTTGCTCTTCGATTCAAAACGTCTATACCTGCGCCACACAACCCATGGTTCTTGGATTTACCAATCGAATGGGTTCCCTCAGTTTTAGAAATGCTTGGTCAAGCAACCATTGAACCTTTTGGAACTTCGAATACACCTCTTCTTGAAATTGAAGAGCACCTTCAAGCCATGCCACTTCCTGAAAAGAGACAACTCCGAATCGCTGGGGGCGTTAAAAACTGGACTCCGAAGACAATGGATATTTTACGGCCTGAAAGTATTGACGATTTGGAAAAATTCGAAATCCCCGGTTTGGAATTACATCCAGTAAAGCCTATTTTTGTCAAAGAATTACCTGAGGCTTGGACCTATATTCAACACGGATTCGCTAAAGGCACTGCAATGATTTTAGGGTTGCGTCACCATCATGATGGAGACGATTTAGTAATCACTTCTGGCTGGCCCGCATTACTCGAAGGTTTTGGATTCGGAGATGAAGATGAAAAGCCCTTGCGAATCGTCGACGCTAAAACGCGATTCGAAGAGCGAATCGCTCAATTACGCCAATGCCAACTTACATTGACAGAGGAGCGTGAAAGACTCGAAGTCCTTCGTCAAGCTCGTGCGACGATTCGAATTGCTGCTGAAACAAATGCTCGCCAACGTGGACTTGGTATTACAGAAACCGATGAAGTTGGGCGACAGGCTGCAACTCAAGTCCCCGACCCCGGGCCCGCAGATCCGAAGCAGTATCTCGCCGCTCAAATTCATGAAGATGACCATGAGGTTGACGGAATTATGTTACAAGTTCGAAAAATATCTAATTTGCGTTGGGAGCATGCTGCACCCGTCCGCATAGGGTGCAGAATGGGACGTCCTGAAAAAGCAGCACCGCGAGTCATGAACCCCATGACACACGCAATCTTCCCAATTGATTTGAATGGAGGCAATCAAAGATTGTTAGCGAATGCTGCTGGAAAGCAAAGCATACGCGTTCAAATGGGCCGCCGTATTTGTAAGGAATGTGGCAAGGAATCCCCATTCATTCTTTGCCATCACCGAAACGTCGATTCAGATGGTATTGAACTGGCTGGCGACACGTGCGGCGGGCGTACAAAAATGCGTGAATCGGGAAACAACAAGCGTCGTCGAAGAGGAGAAATTCAGACGGTCCGTTTAGACACAATGATCGAGGATGCACGTATCCGGCTCGGCCTTGACCGCATACCGCGCCAAGTCAAGTGCATGAAACAAATCGCTAGTAAAGACCAGACACCTGAAGCAATTGAAAAGGGCTTATTGAGGGCAAAGCACCAATTGCCAGTTTTCCGAGATGGAACCGTCCGGTTCGATATGAGCGATGTCCCCATTACACATTTCACACCACGAGAAATCGGTGTTCCATGGCAAACCCTTGAAACCCTTGGTTATACGAGTGATTGCGAAGGAAACCCTCTCAAAGACGATGAACAAATGCTTGAAATATTCCCTCAAGATTTCATCGTCAGTAAAAACGCCTGTGATTTCTTTGTTCGTACTGCACAATTTATCGATGAACTTTTGGTTCGATATTATGGGATGAAACCCTATTACAACGTCAACACCCCAGATGATTTAGTTGGGCATTTGATTTGTGCTTTAGCCCCTCACACATCAGGGGGTGTCCTGAGTCGAATCATCGGCTGGGCTGATTGTTCCGGTGGATATGCACACCCTCTGTTCCATGCAGCTAAACGAAGGAATTGTGACGGTGATGAAGACGCCATCATGCTCTTGTTGGATGGTTTGCTCAATTTCAGTCGAGAAATATTACCAGCAAACAGAGGGGGGTTGATGGACGCGCCACTGGTCTTGACAACCCGATTGAATCCAACAGAAGTGGATAAAGAAGCCCTCAACGTTGACTCCGGTTGGTTTTACAGCCGTGATTTTTATGAAACAACCCTTTCACAACCCCATCCGAAAGAATGCGCTGAGCGAATGGATTTCGTTGAACGCCGACTTGGTTCAATTGCTGCAGTACGCGGGTATGGGTATACCCATGATTGCTATGCAATCGATCAAGGACCAGCTCTTTCAGCATACAAAACGCTGGATACAATGATTGACAAAATGAACGGGCAATTAGACCTTGGACACCGTCTTCGCGGAGTCGATGTACGCACCGTAGCATCGAGCGTAGTCCGTTCTCACTTTTTGCCTGATTTACGTGGTAACCTCAATGCCTACGCTCGTCAAAAAATCCGTTGCCTCAAATGCGCTCATTCGTACCGGCGCATGCCCGTAGCGGGAAATTGTATCCAACCAAAGAAAGAATCAGGCAGAGGACTTACGAGCGTCGGTGTAGCCAAATCTGAAGGTGGACTGTGCGGAGGCAATCTTGCATTGACCGTTTCAGAAGGCGCCGTTCGAAAATACATCAAAGTCACAAAGCACGTTATGGCAAAGTATGGCGTTGATGGCTACACCAAGCAAAACGTCGAATGGCTCTCTGACAGTGCAGATTCGCTGTTCAATAACGACCGGGCCAAACAACTCTCCCTTGCTGACTTCCTTTAGATTTAATTTTCCCAAATTTATCGAATCGCGCTTTTACCGGAATTGCCTTTTTATCAAATGAGCCTTAGAAGGGGACTAAGGGGGAACGGCATGAATGAAGCAACTCTCGTTTTGAATATCATTCTCTATGTCCTCTTGCCGCTTTGGGGCATAGCCAGTATGCTTGATTGGTGGTGCCATAAACAAACAGATATCGAATCCACTTCCGGTTTACGAGAGGCTAATATCCATTGTTTAATGGGTGCTCAAATTGGCCTCCCACTTGTTCTTTCTCTCGTTTTTGAAGTCAACGTACTCATTCTACTCCTCTGCTTTGCCGCCCTCATCGCTCATGAATTCATTGCCCACTATGATGTCCATTTTACGACTGGAAAAAGAGAAATTAGTATCTGGGAAGTCCACGCCCATAATTATTTGGCGACCCTCCCGTTTTTTCTCATCCTCTTGATTATTGTTCGAAAGTGGGACGTTTTCCTTGATTTAATCGGTCTCGATTGGGCGGGCGGATTTTCTTTAGAGTGGCGCAAGGAACCGTTGGGAGCAACCGGGAACTACGCTGCGATCTATATCCTCACAATGTCTATCTTAGTTGTCGGGCCCTATGTGCAGGAATGGTGGCGCTGCTGGTCGTATGAACGAAAGAGAGCGAAGGAGGCTACAGAATGAGCGTCTACATTACCAGCACCGGTTCTTTTCTGCCAGGCCCAGCAATTCCAGTTGACCAAGTTGAACACATACTGGGGGCCGTCCACGGCAAACCCTCTTCTCTCCGCGTCCAAATCCAAAAAGCGAATAAAATTGAAACACGTCATTACGCAATCGACGAACATCAAAAAACGACGCATAGTAATACCGAAATGGCTACGAGTGCTGCTGAACAGTGCCTCGACCGCGCCTTCATACACCGTGAAAAAGTTGGTATGTTAGCTGTTGCCTCGACACAAGGCGACCTCCCTGCACCCGGGATGGCAAGTATGGTTCAAGCGGAATTAGAACTGCCAGAGATTGAAATTCTCACGACACACGGCATTTGCTCCTCATCGATTATGGCATTGAAAGCCGCTTGGAACAGTCTGCGGCTTGAAGAGCATGAAGCGGCCCTTGTTGTCTCGAGTGAATTAGCCAGCCGCCTTCTCAAAAAGCAACGTTACGAGGCTGCAACAACTTCAACATTTGCTGCAAAACGCATCGACTTCAGTACAGAATTCCTACGATGGATGCTCTCCGATGGGGCCGGAGCCCTCCTCCTTCAAAACAAACCTGCCCCCAAAGGTTTCAGTTTACGTATCGATTGGATTCGAGCATTTTCTCACGCCCATGCCCTTCCCACTTGCATGAGTGTCGGTTCCGCAGGACGCCCAGAAGACACTCGTACATGGCAAGATTATGACACCTACGCTGAAGCAGAACAAGACGGCGCCCTTCTTCTTCGTCAAGACGTCCGCCTTCTCGACAACCTCATGCGAATGGGTGTAGACGGATATCTTCGTTTGGTCGAAGAAGGCGTGAGTAAACCGAGTGAAGTCGACCATTTCTTGTGCCATTACTCGAGCCATCATTTTAGAAATAAAATTCTTGAAATGCTTGACACCGCAGGTGCTGGCATACCTGAAGAACGATGGTGGACCAACCTCTACTCACGCGGAAATACAGGCGCAGCCTCACTTTTCATCATGCTTGATGAATTCCTTCGCACCGATGAAGTTGTGGTGAAAGAAGGCGATAAAGTACTTTGTTTTGTCCCTGAGAGCGGGCGTTTCAATACAACGTATGTGCAATTAACGGTGGTGAGCGAATGAACGATGGCGAAATTGCAATTGAAGGCGGTGGAACTGCCCCAACAGCAGAAAACGAGCATGAAGGAGTTGTATTGAACCCACATGCCCAAGTTTGCCTCCAACAACTACTCCGAGTTTGGCTCGGATTTGAACGAGACTTGTCCAAAGTACCTCTTCTTCGCCGTATTGATTTAGGCACCTATACAGTCGAAGACCACCAAATATTTTTGAGAAACATTCGTCAGCAAGTCATCGAAGGCTCTCGATGGATTACACGAACTGCAAGCAGTTTTGACCGAGACCACTCCGAAATTCGTTCCACTATCATCAGTCATGCTGTTGATGAGCACCGCGATTACGAGATGCTTGAGAGAGATTATGTTGCATCAGGTGGCCAACTTGAAGACATTCTAAACATGGAACGTAATATTGGTTCTGAAGCCTTACATGGCTTTCTTATGCACCGCTCTTCGCGCCCAAATCCAGTCGACTTACTCGGTGCTATGTGGATCATTGAAGGCCTTGGAGAGAAGATGGCTAATTCATGGGCTGAGCGGATACAAGAACTGACCGGCCTTTCCGAAGATTCAACTCGCTTCATGACCTATCATGGAGAAAATGACAGTGACCATATGCAGCGATTTTATGCAACGCTTGATAGCGTTTGCATTAATGAAAAAGTCACAAAAAGCATTGTTAAAACCTCGAAAGTGGTTGCCCGACTCTATCGATTACAATTGGAGGAAATAGAATATGACATCCAGTGAATCAACATTATCTCGCAAAGAGCAACGCGCTCAACGCCGCCTCGACAAAGCGCTTGCTAAAAATCATGGAAGAATGCCAGCGACTTTGAGCGATGCACTGCTCGGTGACGACAGCCTTCCTTTGGATTCTGAGGCGAAAGAATACTGGCTCAAGGATTTACAAAACCCATTACGAGTCATTATTTTACCAACCTTGAAAGTACTTCTCAGCATCACCCTTCACATCACTTATTATCTTAAACGCCTCTCACCAATTCAATGGAGGGCTCACAGATTCCTCCAATGGCAGATTTGCTTTTTCATGAAATATTTCGTTCGACCAGAAGCAAACATTCTGATTCTACGACATTTCCAAACAGAGAGCAACCTGTTAAACTTCGTGATTGATAATTCAGGAAAAGAGGGTGTTGAACCAGTCCTCATTTACCCTAAAGTCATACGAGACCTCATGGTACAGACCTTCGTCCATCACGACCAAGGTGTCTTAATGACCATGCGCGATTTAGGCGAGATGAAAGGTGAAAATTGGCCAATCGCCGAAGAGGATTTACAATGGACGAATTGGAAACCCGTCGATATTCAATATTCGCCTTCTCGAAAGAAATGGACGCAATTTTTAGATTTTGAAACAGCGCATGAATTATTCAAAACCACGTTCTGTTTTTGGCTGACAGCCAAAGAATACGAAGCAGCAATCAACTCTTTTCAATTTGACCACTCAGTCGGTTTACGAATTGACGAAATCGTAGGAGCAGCACACTTTGCAGACCTTGCGCACAACCGATTCCCAATGATTCTTGTCGGTCCAACCGGGCTTTCTTATCGATTCCTTATGCACGGTTTCTTTGTCGAACACGTTCATGCACATCTTGAAAGAATGCGTTCCAAATTTGGGCTGGCGAATCGATGATGTACGGTTTTTTGATCACCTGGTATGTCTTGATTGGCCTTGGAGTTTCACTCGGCACCCATCGCCTCATATCTCATAATTCGTTTCAATCGAATTCAGTACTGAAGTATCTCTTGGTTTACGCTGGAACTCCTGCTGGCCCCCCAATCCAATGGGCACTGAACCACCGCATCCATCACAAAACGACAGATACGGCAGACGACCCACACTCTCCGTACTTTGGAGGTTTTTGGCATGCACATTGTGGGTGGTATCTCTCTACAAGCAGCACTTTTGTAGCTATGTTGTATGCCATAGCAGGGCCGATTCGCACTATTATTGACCCCTTCATTTGGAAAAGTTTCCCTGAAGATCTGCCAAAAGATTTGGATACGCCATTGTTGAAATTTATGAGTCGTAGGCCAGTGAACCTCATACTCGCACTGTCCCACCTTCTGCCATTCTACTTCTTCTATATTGAACTCGGATGGTTTGGCATTGCTCTTGGCTGGTCGATTACGGCGTTGTTTTACAACATCGGCGACTCAATTAATTCAATATCCCATTTGGTCGGTTCTCGAGATGACCCAAACACAGAAGCTCGTAATTTCTTACCAAGCGCAATGCTCACGATGGGTGAGGGAAACCATGCAGAACATCACCGCACCCCTGGCAATGCGAATTTTGGAGGCTTTGACATCGGCTATCTTTTCTTACGAATAATGAAACTCATAGGTATGGTTAAACTCAAGCCACACCAAGACTGACTTCACTTTGTATGTGCGCCTTCAAGGGGCCCGAGTGGAATGATTCGGAAAGGATTGAGGCTCTTGTGAGACCAGAAGTAATGCGCTTTGATGTGGTGCCAATGGCAGGTTTCTCGCACGCCTGGTTGGTTGAGCATTCGCTCTACAAATGCTTGTAAATTGGGATAATCAATAATTCTACGGAGGTTGCACTTGAAGTGAACCACATAAACCAAATCAAAGCGCGCTAAGGTTGGGAAGAGGCAAATATCTGCTTCAGTGAGCTGTCCTTTCCCATCTCCAACTAACCATTCTCGGCCTTCGAGGTGAGATTCTAATTCATCAAGTCGATTGAATAAGCCAGTGACCGCTTCATCATATGCGGATTGAGTTCGGGCAAACCCGGACTTGTACACACCGTTATTGACCGCTTCATAATTTGCATCAATCATTTGGTCAATTTCGGATTTGAGTTCGCCCGGACATAACGTCCTGCCGTTTCCGAAACCAGATTGGGCAAGCGTATCGAACATGCGAACGATTTCTCTGCTTTCGTTATTGACAATAGTGCTGTGTTTCCGGTCCCACAATACGGGGACGGTTCCGATTCTCCCACTTTCACTCCACCCGTCAAACGCCCGATTGTAGAGCCCTTCCAGACTGGTTTCGCCGTTGACCGTATCGGCAGTTGCGCCTTCTTCTTCTGGATTAAAGGACCATGAACCATCTGGATTCATGCGCCAGTCGACAACATCGAATGTGATGTGCTCTTCAAGCCCAAGCAGGGCAGATGCGATGAGAGTTCTGTGCGCCCATGGACATGCATGAGACACATAGAGGTGATACCGCTGACTTTCAACGTCAAAAGCGTCGCCGGATGAAATATGGTCACGGAACTCACTTGACTTACGGACGAACTTCCCCGATTCAAAGGCCTTTGTCCATGCTCCTGCTTGCTCATCCGTTGGCTCCATGCTTTTCACAAGCATAGGTTTCTTATCAATAATCGTAATTTCGAAGTCGATGCAGAGAGTATCACAAGAAATTGAAAATCAAGCGAGGGGTTGAGGTGCTGCTGCGTTTACTTCGTCAGAAACACCCGCTTGGTAACGAGCAAAGTTCTCGTTAAACATCGCTGCAAGTTTATCTGCAGTCATGTCGAAACTTTCTGAGTTCTCCCAAGTGTTGCGAGGTTGCAAGATTTCTTCAGGAACATTCGGGCATTCGACCGGAACTTCGAATCCAAAGCGCGGGTCAACGACGTATTGGACGTTATCCAAATCCCCGTCCATAGCTGCATTGAGCATAGCACGTGTGTACCGAATTTTCATTCTGCTACCAACACCGTATGAGCCACCGGACCAGCCGGTGTTAATGAGCCAAGCATTTGCACCATGTTCCTCCATTTTATTGGAAAGCAGATCGGCGTAAACACCGGGGTGCATTGGCATAAACGGCTCACCAAAGCATGCAGAGAATGTGGCTTGAGGTTCCTTGACGCCGATTTCAGTTCCAGCAACTTTTGCAGTGTAGCCAGAAATGAAGTGGTAAGCGGCTTGTTCAGGAGTCAATCGAGAAATCGGCGGTAAGACTCCAAAAGCATCACACGTCAAGAAGATGACATTTTGTGGATGTCCACCTTTGGAATCCAATGTTCGGTTTTCAATGAATTCAATCGGATAGGAGCCGCGCGTGTTTTGGGTCTTGCTGACATCAGCAAAGTCTGGTACCCCTTCATCATCCATGACGATGTTTTCAAGGACGGTTCCAAATTTTTGAGTCGTTCCAAAGATTTCTGGCTCATCTTCTTCGGAGAGGTCGATGAGTTTTGCATAACAACCACCTTCGAAATTGAATACACCGTTTGCACCCCAACCATGCTCATCATCACCAATAAGGGCGCGATTTGGGTCCGCGGAAAGGGTAGTCTTTCCAGTTCCTGAAAGCCCGAAGAAAATAGCTGTATTTTCTCCAGTGGTGTTTGCTGAGCAGTGCATAGGGAGAATTCCTTTTTTCGGTAGAATCAGATTCATCACCGAGAAAATGGATTTTTTAATTTCTCCAGCGTAGCGGGTGCCGCCAATGATAACTTCCTTTGCAGCATAATTAACGATGACAAAACATTGAGAATTCAATCCATCTTCTTCAGCATCGGCTTCGAAGTGCGGTGCATGAAGCACGGTAAATTCAGGAGAATGGGCGCTGAGGCGTCCTGCATCTGGTCGAATGAACATGTTGCGCGCAAAGGCGTTATGCCAAGCATTTTGATTTATCACTCGGATTGGTAAAGCCTCACTGAAATCTGCACCGCAGTAGAGGTCTTGAACGAAAAGCGTATCTTGGGCGGAAAGATAGTCGGCGACCTTCGCTCTCATTTTCGTAAAAGTGGCCAAATCCGTTGAAATATTTACGTTGCCCCAGTTGATGTCTTGTGAAGTGGTTTCCTCATCAACGATGAACTTATCATTCGGTGAGCGCCCAGTACGTTCTCCAGTTTCGGTAACCAGTGCCCGATGAGAGCTGTAAACGCCTTCTTTACGGGCCACAGCCAATTCAATGAGCGCTGGTGCTTCTTGATTCCAATACACTTCTCCCGAGGGAGTAATTCCATGCGCGTTTAGGTCTCCGGTCGGAGTCCCATGGGTGGCCGCCATGCAACCTCCTTTCGCGGGCCCTCTTTGTCCCTTTTGGCGGTAGCACTTCATGAAATAGCGTATTCAATCCTAGAAATCAAGGTATTGCGGCTTGATGGCTCGGAATTCGGAAAAGAGCCATCGACTCTGAAAAGTGTAGCCGAATTCACGAATCTACGAAAGCATTGAAGGTTACATGAAGCGTGAAAGGTTTCATGACTGAGGGGTCGAATGACGGGGAATCCGAAGATACCTCTTCTGGTCCGATAGACGACCTCGTTCGAAAACGTGATTTTCACCGCGCTAAAGGCATCGATATCCATTCATTCATGGTCAAACAAGAGCAAGAAGAATCACTGGAAACACCCCTAACCACCTCTTCAGAAGCAGAGGATATCGCCGTCGGCGAAATAACATCTTTGTTTTCCTCAGGAAAAGACAAACATCAGGCCATCGGTGCGGTTCAATCAGATGGTACCGTTCTTCATGAGCCTGAAATGGACAGCGTCACGGACCTCGCCGTTCATGGTGAGAAAAGATTGAGTTTCGGACTCTTGGTGGCGATGGTGCTCACTTGGTCGGCCATTGGAGCCATTGTCGGAACGGTACTCCCTGAAATCCCCAGCGGATTGGGCCTTCTCTTTATGGGGCTGTTCGGCCTCTATCTTGGTGAGCGATGGATTCCAAACCCAAACATGCGCCTTTTGGGCGTGACTTGGGTTATTATTTCGATGAAACTCTTCTATGGACTCGCTATTGATGCATGGCATTGGGGATGGTTCGATGTATCACCCTATGGTGCTAGCGAAACATTTGGTGCAAGTCTTATCGGTATTGTTTCGTTGAATATATACCTTGCACAACGGCATAATGAAGATGCAATAGCGGCCCAAGCTACACTTATTCTTTTGTTGGTTGGAAGTGCCGCTGGTGCTTTGTATGGAGAAATCGGAGTCGCTGCAATGATCGGTCTAGGGACTCTGCTCATGCACGGCCTCGCTATTTATCGGAAATCAGGAAACCTGGCGAGTCTTGGCATTGCCTCATCCTATCTCTGGGTAGGGATTCACGCCCTCTCTCAGAACTGGTCACTGTTTGGAATCGACATTATACCCTTCGAAGACGGGTTGTTGTTGTTTTTATTGATGACCTGCGTTACGGCGACCAATGCGATTATGGCGGCAATGTTCGTTCGAGCTGAAAACTGGTTTTCCAAAGCATTTGAATCCATGGGGCTTGGAAAACCAGCGCTTTGGTCAGTGTCGGTTAGCCTTGGTATGATCGGCGCTTTATTGGCAATTACAGCACACCGTTTGGAAACGGGTTACGCCCTCGCACAATTGATGCTTCTCATTTCAGCATTTAGCGGGTCGTATCTTGTTGTTCGTGGAGTGGATGTGAAGAAATTAGCCCCCTACATCATCTTCCCCGCACCTTTTCTTTTGATTGGCCTTTCGTTGTATACTTCGGGCGCACTTGGCATTACCTTGCCATTGAATCTCGACGGCTACAGTTTGTATGCTGTATTTACGGCGTTGTTCACAGTTCTAGCGCTTCTTCGAAATCAAACAGCAGTCTCCGATCATGTGATTTGGCTCGGTGGCCTTTCAATTGTTCTTTTACTCACACTTCTCATCCCTGCAGGTGGGGCTAACAACGGTGCCCGCCTCCTTTTGATTACCCAAGGAATCGTCTGGATTGGCCTTTCGGGATTAGCGGTCTACCGGTCTTCACCTTCCATTGCAGGAACGGCAGTATTGGGCCCTTGGCTTTGGCTTCTACTGTTTGCTACAGATGTTGATGCCCGCCTAATTTCTGCCGACTTTATTCCAATAGCGATTAATGAAATTGATTTATTTCTATGGATGAGTCTTCTTGTCGTGCAACAAATTTGGGTCAACATACGTCATGGTGAAGTCGGATTAAACCTCGCCACACGCTTAGTAGGGCTTTCAGAAGTAGGTGCAAGATTCCGAGACTCAGGTTTCGCAAAACTTTGGAATTTGAGTTTTCTTTTCTCTGTTGTCGTCACTTGGGCCGTCGTTCGCCCAGGAGCGTTACCAATGTACGGTGTTGTGATCATCCTTGGAAGTCTACTCGTTGGCCATTCTCTGATGGTCTACTTTGAACGACATCTCGGTAAACCCCAGACTTTGATGGGCTTCTGGGGTATTTTTGCTCTTTTACTTGCGTGGACATATGGACAATCTTCATTCTGGGCACTCTCGTTAGTTGTTTCATCTGGTATTTTGTTAAAAGCATCAGACCGCAGACGCACAGGAGGTGCAACTGCAAGCGATTTGGAGCGACTTGAAGCCCTCCCCGGCCAACTTTTGACCATGATGATGGGTTTCTTGACCGCTTTCTTTGTGATGATTGCCCTCAATCCCCTCACCACAACTCCCTTGACAGGAGCGGAACATATGCTTGACAAAGAAACCAATTTGTTGTTCTTGATGGTGATTGGTCTTGTTGCTTTAGTACTGTATCTTTTACGCGCTGCTACACTTGAGAAACTGCTTCCACCGGCGGTAACAGCAGTCGGCCTCATTATTGCTATGGCCTTAGCCGGCCAATCCATTGCCGTTGAAATTGTTGTCTTGGCCGCAGTATTAGCGTTTGTAGGCTCAGGTGCCTATCTTGCCATTCAAGGTGAATTCCGTGCAGGCCTCCGAGCCCTCACCAAAAAGGAAAATCGTCTACAACGCCTCAATGAGAAGCAACAAAGGATTCAAGCTTTCCTCGACTCAACCGGATTGGAAGTTTCCGACTCCGAGAATGAGTTTCAGGAAGGTGATGAAACAAACTCCCTTCCACGTTCAAATCTTCGACTCATCGACACAGAATTATTGGCACTTGCCGAAAAACAAAGGAAACGGCAAAAGCGTGCAGGTTCAACTGGGCAACATGATTTGCTTGTTGGTGACATTCACCATCAGCCGACGATTGTCTTGCTGTTTCTTGGAACAACAATTATCACCACCGCCTTTTTCTCATTCACAACAGGCTCAACCACACTTGCTCTTTCTTTCAGCGTCCTGGTTTCGATGTTATTCGTAGGACTTTCACGCATTCGTGCAAATCAAATCGGTTTGAGGCTGCCGGATATTCTTGGGATCGAGGCGCCGATAGCCGTTGGCATGATTGGTTTGGTTTTGGTCCACGTAGCGGGACGAGCATCGAATTCAGTTGTTGAATTAGGAGATGCTTCACATTTACTCATTCTTATTGGCGGACTGGTCATGCTTGCAGGACTCAGCCTTCTTGGAAGAAATGACCTCGGAATGCGCATTCCAAATGTCCTTGAAGGCGTGGTTTATCTCGCCGTCATCGACCGTATTTTCTGCATACTTGTTGGTGGCGAAGTACCTATTCCGTTTGCAACGAATCCGTTTGAAGGCGCCCTTATCGGCTGGACAACACCACTGGTGAGCATCGAAGTTCTTGCAGTCGCTGCGGTCCTTCTCTTCGATTGGGTCGAAGGTAAACGAATCGAACACGAATTGTTCGACCATAGGGGTGCAGGAGGGCGCACCGTTTGGATGGTCATGATTGCTATGCTTTCATTCGGTCCAGCAGGAATCCTTGTACTTGCTTTATCAGCTCGCAGAGGCATTTGGTGGACTCAGCCAGCCGTTGTCCTGATGGCGTGGCTGCTTATTCCATTCGTCTATCAATCAGCAGCGATTTGGCTGACAGAGGTTTTGTCATCTTCAGCCCTCCCAAGGACAGGGATAATCGCTACATCTCTTGGCCTTCTTTCGATCGTCTTCGTTGCCTGGACTGTTCAGGCACGGCAAGGACTTTGGCTACCTGCTGGGTTATGGGCCACACATCTTCTTCTCATCGGTTCAAGTTTTAGTCATGGAAACCTGTTGTTTGCAGTCGTATTCATACTCCTCGCTTCCACTGTTTCTTGGGTGAGCGGCGTTCTCACGCTTCGGAAAGCTTGGAGAGTTGTTGGTGCTCTTGACCTCGTACTCAGTTGGATAATTGCCGGTGCCATCATCATCCAAGGCGCGGCAGTTGAAGTCTTACTCGCCATATTGATCGCATCAGCGGCCTTACTTGGTCTCGTCACCTATCTTACCCAAACACACGAGGGAGAAATGGCGAACGAATGAACTACTTCCAAGACACACTATAACAAGAATCGTTGTTAACTGAAAAAAGCGTATATACTTGAGAACATATGCCGCACTATGGCACAGTTGTTTGAGATGAATAGATATATGATTCGAACGAAGTTTTGGCGAATTTTCGGCGGCGCCTTTTATTTTGAAGATCTTGAAGGGACACTTGTTGCTTACTCAAAGCAAAAGCGATTCAAATTGAGAGAGGATATCATCCTCTTCACCGATGAAAGTTGTACAACTCCCTTGGTTCAAATCAAAGCCCGGTCTATGTTGGATTTAGCAACGACCTACGATATTACCGATGCACAAACGGGGATTAGCCTTGGGACAGCAAAGAGGAACTTTATGAAATCCTTACTCAAGGATTCATGGACAATTAATGATGCTTCAGGAAACCCGTATGCGCAATTGATTGAGGACAGTATTGCTATCTTACGGCGATTTATCCCTTTAATACCGGCCAAATACCATTTTGAAATCCCCGGCCAACCAGAAATCCTTATGCAACAACGCTTCAATCCATTTGTCAAGCGTACTGATGTAATGATTCCTCCCGGCCATCCAATAGATCGTCGAGTCGTTGCTGCTGTTGCACTTTTGAGTTCAGCCATCGAAGGCCGTCAAGGATGAGTTCAACACATTGCTTCAGCCAAGTGTTCGGCAAGTTTAGGCATCAGTAAAGCAATTTCTTCGTGCTCAAGTGCCGAAGATAAGCGCAATGAGATACTAATTTTTGCTTGCGTCCCACTGTTACGAATTCCGAGTGAAATTGGCGCCCCATCAAGGCGCGCTTCAATCAACATGAGGTTTTCTTCACCTTCAAGCCCATGACGATTCCAGTGGCTCAGTTTACCGCATTGCTCAAGATGCGCTCGCGCCATGTTTTCGATTTCATCTGAAAGGCCATTCACACCAGTCCATAATTCACGTTGAACATTTTGAACTGAAATTCGTTGCTTCCAACCACGTTGCATCAATAATTCCTTTTCAGCAACACTTCGTGCCAAGAGATACGCAACCAAGGTTGCCGACCCATCGCCAACCAAACTCCAATCATGTTCATTGTGAGGGTGTGGTGAAGGCATGACTGCATGGCCCGAATCTTCGACGCCCAGAATCCGAGGCATTTGAGAATCCAACTCCATAGTAACTCGTAAAGCATGAGAGAGCCAACGATCTCCAACCGCAGTTTCCATGGGTGTAACTTTCACAGGTAATCGGTCGATGGAGGAAAGCAATGCTAAATCGGATTCGATACTTGCAGCAATACGCCATGTTTTTTGCTGTTGTGTTCCAGCAACGAGCATAGTATCTGCCATAACATCTCCATCGACCACCCGAAAACCAGATTCCGTTGATTCAATCACTAAACATCGGTCTCCATCACCGTCGAGAGCAGCGCCAACAATGGTTCCACGGGGCGCTTGTTTGAGGTTTTTCAAGAGTACATGTTCCGATGCTGCCGCTTCTTCAAATGTCCACGCCGCAGTAGGGGAGAAATCACCTGCGCCGCATAATTTGTTTAATTCCGTCGCATTTCGACTCATTTCTTGAGCCTCTATTCCGTTGTCTGTGAGCCATTCAGCAAACCATGAAGTCGCGGCCCCCTTCGAACAATCCAAAAGTAAAGGTTGCTGGATAGAATCTGTTGAAAAGACAGCGCTTCCAAACAGGTGTTTGAAGTAGGTAAATCGTTGAGAAAGCCACAAAGGGTGGTGAGTCATTCCCCATTCAAGAGAGTCGTGTTCATTTGGCTGAGATAACTCGGCATGGTCGATTTCATCGATTTCACGTTCTTCTTCACACAGTGCGTAGACGAGGTCAGAAATCTGGTCTTCAAGACGAGGCGAAGTTTTGTAGCCTTGAGCATCGAATACTTTGATGCCCGAATCTGATGCAGGATTATGGCTTGCAGTAATCATACAACCAAGCCGTGCCTTATGCCATAAAACGGCATAATGGAGGGCCGGAGTCGCACATATCCCAACATGCGTCACCAAACAACCTGCAAGACGCAGGCCGAGGGTGACTCCATCAACCAATGCTTGATTCCCGGGTCGTTCATCCCAACCAATGACAACAAGTTCTCCTTCGCCAGGGAGTGTATCGATAAGATGCCCGAGAGCCTCTCCAACCAATCGCATGAGGGTCGGACAAACACTTCGTGCTTCATGTAATGATGCCAATGCAACCTTTTCATCAGTTGCGGCATCGACAATTTTTCCACGAATGCCATCAGTACCGAACAACCGCTGTGCCATTGTCTCACCTGTGTCTGGAATCCGCAGCATGAACGCCTGTTACGGTGATGTTTGGCCAAACGACGCTGTTACGGCCAAGAATAACGCCGGGATTCGTGACGCTGTTACATCCCAGTTGGCAACCTTCTCCGAGAACTGCTCCGAATTTCCTTAAACCACTCGCAATTCGTTTCCCGTCAATTCGAAGTTGAACTTCACCGCCATCGTTTCGAAGATTACTGATCTTTGTTCCGGCCCCAAGATTGACGTCTTTACCAAGTATTGAATCTCCGACATAGTTGAAATGCGGTGCTTTGGCACCTGGAAGGAGAACAGAATGTTTGATTTCACTTGCATGACCGACGACGGCTTGAGCACAAATCCAAGAATACGGGCGAACATATGCTCCATGTCGAACCTCCGCCTTTGGCCCAATATAACATGGACCAATCAAATGAGCGCCGACTTCAATCCGAGCTGACGCTTCGACAATGACCTTTCCTTGCGCCTCATCTACAGTAGCGCCCGAATCTATGGGGTTTTGTGGAGAAGATTGAAACTGCTCTAACATGGAAGTGAGTTGAGCTTTGAGCCCATCGGGACTCTCTGGCTGTAAAAAAGCAAAGACAGCCCCAGAGTTTGGCAAGGATGGGCAGAACCCATCTTGAGCATCAGTTGAGTACAATGTAGGAAAGAGTTCCGATGCCGATGGGAGCGAATCCGGCCATTCCATGGCGGATGCACCGCACCCTCTTGCATGAACTTAATGCTCAAATTATGCTGCAAGATGGTAAAGTCGCTTACCCGTAGAGTGATCCAGCGTGAATCCTATACTTTCAGTAAGATACCGTGGAATGAAAAATCCAACCTTACGAGTGGTAAGGCCATGATTCCGCATTTTTCTTTCGTTCGATAAATGGTCAACAATATCTGCTGCTGAACATTGAGGTTGAGAGGTCACATATTCTATGATCTCATTTTTCAATCGATTTAACCGTGCTAGTTTCTGAACGCCATTTCCTTTCATTGTTATCATATTCATTATGTTCGAAACACTATAACAATCCGGCGTGGGATTGCCACGGGACCCCACTCTTTGACTTCACTAATCAACAAATATCGAGGATGTCAGCCCATTTTTTCGAGGCCCCTCGCCGGAACATTGTATCATGAAATTTACGCTGACCAATGTGTACACATCGCGCCAATCGACCGCGATTATCATAGCAACCATAGTTAGCGTGTATTGGTACCATGACTTGTTTCAAGTCAATTTGTGAGCCATTAAAGTCTGGGGCTTGAACCTCTACGGATTCAACATGTCCATCCCAGATGATATTCTCAATTGTTGGTGGCATGAGTTCTTGAGTTTCAAAATGTAACATCCCTTCAGCAGGTTTCACAGGTTTCCAAGAACCCCTTCGACCCTGATCCAGCCAAGTCACCATCTGTTTCATTTGGTCGATTGTTGCAAGCGCAAGGTGAGATTTTTCCCACCAACCGGACGTTCGTGCCAGCGTGACGTGATGCACACCTGGTTTTACTTCACGATTATCAAACGCGTCTGCATAGGTCCGGCATAACCCTGAAAGTCGAACAGTATAGATTGGTAAAGGGCCGATTCCAATGTCTTGTAGGCGGTAAGGGTTCGCCAATTCTCCAAGTAACAGAAAGGGTCTACGTTCCTGCATCGGTGGCGCATCATGTGATGCAAGCAGTTCGTCTACCGTGCCCGAATCACTGGTGAACCCTGCGCAATAGGCTTGCAGCGCTTGTCCAGCAAGAACGCTATCGTTAAGCCGAGTAGGGTATTGAAGAGGAATTATTTCACTCGAGCAGAAAAAAATAGACTCTTTTGGTAAAGCGACAGGGGAATTCGATGGTGAATAGGGCCATAGCCGGGGTGTGCGACTCTCCATGGACGCGCCTACACGCTCTTCTTCATCAATTCAACGCTTAAGCATTGAACACAGATTGCTGAAGGCATTGCGGGCAAGTAACTTTGATTGGCCGAACATCAGGAATCCCAAGAGCCACCCCGCAGCCGGGGCACAGGATGGCTTGGGCTACAGCAGAACGCCTTTGAGCAGCTTCTTGTGACGGATCATATTCAAATCTAAAATTCGATTTATCCAACATCGTTGCCGTTGCTGGAAGAGATGGTGCTTCTTTCAAATCGGGGATAAAAGGAGCCGTATTGAGATCATGGGCCTCATGGGCGACTGTATTGATTTGCTGCTGACCACGGGCGCCAGGTTGAAGAGAACTGAGAAGTTCTTCCTCCGTGACTCCGTATTGTTTGCTTATTCGATCCATTTCCAGCATTTGCTCATAACCCGAAAGCGCCCTTAGTACTGAAATTTCATGCTCCGGAACACCTGCCATGTTCTTCTCAAGAACTTCTGTGTTTTGAGTGTTCACTTATATTGAGTCGACTGGTTTCGCCGGATGCCGGAAAGCAAAGACTTGGATGTGGAAGATACCATGTGGTCGAAACACTTGAAAGGAAGGCGCGTTCGCCGGCGCAATGAAGGAGTGACCAAAATGGCCCAATCCCAGCAGAGAAAATTTAGCCGAGCCGACTTATCGCGTATGACCGCAACAGAACGTTCTGCTACAGCACGTTCACTGACATGTGGAGAAACAATGACCCAAGCGCATTGGATTTGGGACGACAGTTCCATGGTTGAAGTCATTGAACATTTAACTGAAAATAATTGGGACCATATTTTTGTGATCAATGCTGAAGGTGCCCCGCAAGGTCGAATTCACGCTGTCGACGTCCTGAAAATCATTGCTCGAAAAACGGTCAATCGAGACATAGCCTGGATGCATGGCATCCCGGCCCAACAACTTGTCAATCAGCCTCCAATTACGGTAACTGAATCAACCCCGCTTCTCAAAGCTGGCGCCTTAATGCTCGCTCACGATTTAAACCAGATTGGCGTAGTTGACCGCAATGGCGCGTTGATTGGCGTAGTCGGGCACAATACGATGGCTCGAAAGATGCCGAAGTTTATTCTTTGAACTCAGATTCCCCAGTACCGCTCAGTTTGCGCTTGCCGTGTCCTCAATGAGCGAACGATAGTCATCGCCATCCACAACACAACAACCCATGTCATTGGGTATCGAAGGTCGCCAATAATATCGGCGACACTGAATTCATAAGCCTCACCACGCAAAACATTGGTGGCAATCACCAATGCTGTGTCGACGAAAGAATACACCACCATGGCAAAAATACCGAGAATGAGCAATCGACCAGAGAAAGAACCTCTTTTCAGCCGCAACAGCATGAATCCCGCAGTCGAGGTTAGGAAAGCGATGATAATCCACGCAAGAGCAGAATGCACAACTTCCAACCAGAGGACTGACGAACTCACCTCCGTTATGACATAGATGTTGTATTCTCTGTATCCTTCCGCAACGGCAAAGATAGCACTGAATACAGTCGCAGTCCACAATAAAGAAGAAAACATTGCAGCATCAGCATTGTCCCGCATTTCTTGAATCACTTTGTTAACAGTCGCTTCAATTCCTGCGCCTTTACTGAGTAGATAGAGTCCAGTAACTAACGGTAAACCGCCAATAACAATGCCACCAATTTCGTTTGGTAGCATGATTCCGAGTCCAAGCAGTGACATCACGAGGCCAACAGGAATCATAATTTTCGAACGCCATTTAGGGTCTTCAAGGGCTTTTACAATGTAGTAATAGGTCCCTTCAATACCTTTGGACTGCTTTACAATAATTTTCTCAACATGGTCGATTCGGACTTGCGATTGAAGAATAGGGAGTACGGACTCATCCTCGGCCCCATCCGTAACAAGAATGGCCTTATCTGGCTGGAAGGCTGCTACAACTTCCTCTAATTGCGCTGCAACAGCGCGGTCTGAACGAAGCCCAACCTTTTCGTCTCCAGTTAAAATTGCAATCTCCACTTCTTCATCCTCGGCATTATTTTCAACCAAGTTATCGTGTTGGGAAAGCGCTCCAAGAATGGCGTTCGTGTCGCTCTCTTCGGGGTCAGCAATCCCGAGTTTAAGTGCTGCAGCCATAACTTGCCGCCGTCCAACAACCGGCCCCCGAATGCCAGTTTTAACACCGAGATCATTATCTCGGTCAACAGTCAAAACGAGCGTTCGAGTCATTGGGTATCACCTGTGGTTGAAGGAACCTAACCACCCCTCAGTTTCAAAGTCTTCGCGCGAATACCCGTTATTCCGCAGTATCTAGTTGTTTTTTCTCACCCTCGTCTGGGATTGGAACTAAGGCTAAAGCCTCCGCCTCCGCTCGTTGATTCTTTGCTTTCCAGCGTTGTGTGGCTCGGATATACTTGAGTGGGTGATCCAGCCATGGTTGGTCGCACAATCGGTCATCGCCAGGAAGCACAGGGCAGTTGTGATTCACTTTGAGTTTACCACAGCCAGAGGGCGTATACCCGTGCTGGTACACATGGTCCACTTGGTAGGAGGTTGTACTTTCGCTGAAATCCGGAGCCCCTCGGAAAAACCCGACACACGCCTCTTTTGGAAGAGCCAGTGTCGCAGCCATCGAGGCAAGAAACAACCGTCCAAAGTGGTTCAAGTTGACACCGTTTGACAACTCAGCAACCGCTTTTCTCATACAAGGGGGCCAATCATTTTCATCAGCACCAACTAACGAAATCGCTTCTGATGCTTTGGTGGCCATAAGGTTTCGAACCATCCCAACCGGTTCAGCGAGCCGGACTGCTAAATCCATGGTGATTTCACCCATTTTCTCCAAAGCCTCAGCTTCAACCCCTGCCTTAATTCGTTCCCGAAGTAACCGTGACAGTTTGGCAGATGAACCGTATTGCGGTTCTTCGTAGAGGGTAACCCACCCTTGATGGACATCACAATTCGGTAGCCGCCATCGAGACCCAGTGATCTTTGGACAGATTTCGATAAAATCACTGAGTCCAATTTTCCACAAAGGCCCTGATTGGGAGCGCCGCTGCTGTTGCATTGCACCGCCATAATCGGTAGGCATTCCAGATTTTAACGGTGCATTTTTGTGTTCAACTTGTTTGATGTTTGCAATGTAGGTCCGAGCAATGAGGTTGAGGTTTTTATGGTCTTTGATGAGTATTTGCTCAGCACGTGCAGCTTCGGCTTGAGCCCAACGGGCAATAAGCCGTTCATCTTCGGAAGCACAAACGACCAGTCGTGCGTAATAGAACGAAAAAGCCTCGATAATACGCCCTTCTTCGGTAAACAAATCACCACCAACAACTTCGACACCCTCCTTTGATTGTATCGAATCAATCAATCGGATACGTGCTCTAGAGCGTGCTTTCTCCATCCATGAACCGTCTAATAATTCATCTAAATCGATATTATGTTCGACTGCCATACTTCGAATCCATTCACCCGCCTGGGGCAGAAATGGATAGCGAGCAAATGTCACTTCGTCGTCAAGTACCGGGAGGGAACTTGGGACGGGCATACCATGGCCATGCGCGCCAACCGCATAAGAACTTCAACGAAACAACGGATGGTTCATGTGCACGAGTCCAACCCCCAAAGCATGCATGAGGCTCCAACACCGAATGCATTCCTCATTCAAAACGAAGTCCGCCAAGCCTTTGGGTGGTCTGAAGAGGACGATATAGGGAGTGCCTTGCAACTCCAACTGTTTCTCCAACACCATCCTTTTTGGGGGCCTCTTCATCGAGAAAATGCCCTAAGACAACTCGAAAAACAACTTCTGAACGCTAAACGTGTTATCATTATTGGCGCGGGAGTCGAGAGAAATGAACTCGCACCATACGATGAATCTGGCGATGTTTTCGTTGCAGCAGACGGTGCAGTAGGTGCTCTCCTAGACTATTCACAATTGGCTTGCATTGTTTCTGACCTCGATGGAGGCGATTACCTAGACGCAGCGGCTAAGCAAGGGCAGACCGTTGTTGTCCACGCCCACGGCGATAACTCAGAGCGATGGAAAACAATACTTGCGTCTTGGGAACAATACACCCTGAGTCCACACCTCATCCTTTCCCATCAAGTGGACCAGACGATACCAGGGATGCATAATTTTGGCGGATTTACCGATGGTGATCGAGCCCTTTGCTTCGTGCTCTCGTTAGGTGTTGATCCAGAACACATCAAACTCATCGGCTTTACACTCAACCGTGTTGGACAATGGTCTGGAGTCACGGTCCCAGAAACGAAACTCAAAAAACTCAAATGGATGGAGCGAATTGTTTCAGAACTTGGGTTTGGGCATTTCATTAAGAAATAAACACACTGATAAAACCAAACAGGAGTATTGAAGGTCATGGAGCGCAAAAATCTCAACATGATTTTGTGGCCCATCGCCCTTCTTATCCTCAATTCTCTTTGGTTTGGAATCTCTGATAATGCAGCACCACATGAAATAAACGACTTCGACCATGCCATCGAAGATCGTACCATCACCTTAGCGGGTATTTTTGGCCAAGAAAAACCGTTGCCCTCGGCGTTTGAAGTCGAATTCAGAGGAAGTACTACAGATGAGGGGGCCGTCGGTTGGAAAATTTTTGATGGTGAAAACATAATTGTTGCACAATGGGAGGGAGAATTAAATGACAAAAACTCTGGATGGGAGGGCGAACTCACTCCAGGGACGTATCGATTCCAAACAACAGTCGATGAAGGAATTATTACAAAGCAAACACTGTTCGTACAACCGTTTGCCGCTTACGGCATAGAAGGCCACATCACGCTTTCATTCCTCCTCGTTGTCGTGGCCCTGGGCGAAACATTTGCCCGGAAGAAAGGAAGTGAATATATTGCAAAGAAAAAGACAGATGCTCCGCAAACTCCTGAAAAAGTTCCTTTTTCACGCGTCAAATCCGGTATGCCGGATGACGACTTTGTTGACAATGAAGATGACCCTTGGAGAACTCCGAAAGGATTGGAATAAAATATTTCACTCCGAAAACCGACTTGATTCCTTCAAGTTGGCCCTCGAATCAATCGGTGTTTGGAAAACAGAAGTATAAATGCACTTATCAAAAACTCGAAATATGGTCCAATCTTACCTCATTGTTGGTGGAAGCAGTGATATTGGTTTAGAACTCGGTTCGAAACTCCTCGAAAAAGGGCATGCAGTAACTCTTCTTGCTCGAGACTCGGAGCGTGTCAAAAACTTGGTATCACGGGGAGCCCATCTGATACAAGGAGATGCATTGGACAAGGAATGCGTCCAAAAGGCCGTAGACTTCGCTAAAGAGAACGGAGAAGAAGGGATTTCAGGAGTTGCTCACCTGGTGGGGTCGCTTGTCTTGCGCCCCCCCCACTCTCTTTCTCTGGATGCCTTCGAAGAAGTCATCCACACGAATCTTTCAAGTGCGTTTTTGACCCTTTCTATTGCTTGTAAATCGATGCTCCGCACCGGTGGTGGAAGATTGGTATTTACCTCAAGTGTGGCAGCCAGCCTTGGATTGATGAATCACGAGGCGATTGCTGCTGCAAAGGGGGGAGTGGAGTCCATGGTGCGTTCTGCTGCAGCGACCTACAGCCAGCGGAAGATCCGAGTGAATGCAGTAGCGCCAGGCCTGACCGACACGCGTTTGGCAGAAACTCTGTTGCGCTCTGATGCAATAAGGGAGGCCGCAGTCAACAAGATTCCAATTAAAAGAATTAATGAAAAAGAAGAAATTGCTTCAACCATGGAATGGTTATTATGCGAGGCACCAGACAACATCACAGGCCAAGTCCTCCATCTCGACGGTGGTATGGCAAAAATCAACGGGTGAGAACATGACTTGGAAAAACGCAATTAAAACAAAACGCCTCAAACCTGGAAAAACCAAAATGGTCACCTTAGGGCTGAAAACCGTCACGGTGGGGCAACTCGACGATGAATATTTCGCCACCGGAGGCCTATGCCGCCACATGGGATGGCCATTGGCATGGGGTGGAAAAATCAAAGATGGATGCATCCGCTGTCCACTACATCAGTCGACGTATCACATTGAAGACGGTAGCGTAGAAGAATGGTCACCTTTCCCATTGTTTCCTCCTTGGGGGAAACTGCTCGGAAAACTTTCAAAACAAAAAGATTTGAAAATCTATGAAACACGGGTAAAGGACGAATATCTCCAAGTTTTCATCGAAAAAATCAAATCTTGAGATTTGCTTGACGTGCTAACAACACGATGCGCATACTGTGTTCGAGCATTGCGGCATTTGCCCAAGCTTGATCGAGATCAGCACCCACAGCGTATGCACCGAGGCCACGAATGACCACACATCGCATTCCGCCTTGTTTGAGCGCCTCTACTGTTTGGCGCAAGAAATTATCAGGATTATCATCATCAGGGTCTACGATAATGACCTTACCGATTTGTTCCTTACCAGTGACGTCGATTGGCTGCACGAGGACCAAATCTTTCTCACTACTGACGGCGGTTGTAGATGCTCCATACGAATGAATGACTGCAGCGGGGCCTCCTGTGACCATGCTCACCGAGGCAAGAATAACTTCCATGATTCTCCAATCTGAAGGGGCGCCACGAGGGGGAGTTGGTTGTCCAAGGCGGCCGGCACACAAACCGCGCTCATCAAGCCGAGGCAGCATGGTACGATTGCGAGTAGAAATCATAATACCAAGGTTTTCTGGATGAAGCATTGCGATAGTACCCATGGTGGCACGAATTAATTGTTCACGGTCGAGTTGCCGTGCAAGTCTTGCAAAATCACCGACTATATAGGCGCCAATGACGATGTCTTCGATAACTGCTGGAGGCATTGGTGGGTTTTCGAGTTCTTCAATCACATCAGCAGCGCCTGCCATTGATTGCCGCAACCGCTCAACTTCGGCATTGAGGCGATCAATCTCCTGTTGTGCAACCATCTGTTGCTCATCGAGAGGAGACGGAGCCTCTTCGATGTTGGAATCTTCAGTTGAGTCAACTGCCGCATCTGCAATCACCATTTCTACTTCATCAGGAGTTTCTTTCTGTACGTTTACTTTAGCAAGTTCTTCCGAATCACCCTCTTGGAGTTCAGTAGGGTCGAGCGAGGGTTCGGGAACTTCTTCGCCCTCAGTCTCGGAAGGCGATTCAGACGAAGTACTTGGTTCGTCTTCATTCGTCTCCTCGGCAGGTGGTGGACTCTTTGGTTTGCCCGGCGAAGAACCTGGTGGTGGACCTGGTGGTGGACCTGATGGTGAGCCCGGTGGTGAGTTTGAAGCCTCTCCATCTTCAGTTTCACTTGATGTGGATTCAGACGGCTGGCTCTTTGGTTTGCCGGGGGAAGAACCCGGTGGTGGGCCAGGTGGTGGACCCGGTGGTGGACTTGGGGGTGGGCCAGATGGTGAGTTTGAAGCCTCTTCCTCTTCAGTTTCACTTGATGTGGATTCAGACGGCGAGCTCTTTGGTTTGCCGGGGGAAGAACCGGGTGGCGGGCCCGATGGTGGGCCCGATGGTGGGCCAGATGGTGGGCCAGATGGTGGGCCAGATGGTGGGAGTGTTGGGACTTCTTTGTCATTCACCTCGGGAGACGCCTCAGTACTTTCCGCCTCTTCAAGTTCCTCGACGATTTCTGTGTCAGGCGCTTGTTCTACAGTCTCCTCATCGGCAGCCTCTGTAGTTTCAACGACATCCTCTTCAGCTGGTTTCTGTAACCCACCGAGGTCTCCAAAAGCAGCATCAAGAAGATTTCCAACTTTGGCATCTTTTTGTTCTTCTTTTGTTTGTTCAGCAGATGTTTTCTTTCCCGCCATCGATAACGCCCCACATGGGCCACATGGCGCGGCTTAAATAGCGGTTCCGTAACGGAGGTCTTGCTTAGGCCCGCTTGGTGTAGAGGTTATCATGCAGGATTGTCATTCCTGCGACCCGAGTTCAATTCTCGGAGTGGGCGCCTATTCTCTTCTTTATTCTGTGTTGGTAAACAGTTCTTGATATACTCATTCGATGACACAAAGGCATGGAGCACAAACCAAAACTCGCAGTATCTGCATGTTTACTTGGTAAAAAAGTACGCTACAATGGCGATGCGGCTGAGTTTAGGGCACTGACTCGAAAGTGGAACGGACATTTCGAATTAATGGGCGTCTGCCCCGAGGTGGCGATCGGCATGGGCACCCCCCGCCCAACGATTCGCCTAGTCAACAACGGTGAATCAATCCGTTTAGTCAATCCCAAAAATGGAGATGATTTTACTTCACCAATGCTTGAATACGCTCAGTTACAAGCCGACGCTTTAGTCGAATCCGGTATTTGCGGTTTTGTTTTCAAGAAGGATTCTCCAAGTTGCGGGTTAGAACGAGTAAAGGTTTACCGAGAAGGGCACGTTCAAGCAACTCGAGATGGTGTGGGCATGTTTGCCAAAGTATTCACCACACTCTATCCGCACATTCCAGTCATCGAAGAAGGTCGTTTGACCGATGCCCGTCAAGCAGAACATTATCTGGCCCGAGTACACTTCTTTTCCCTCTGGCGAGAAGAAGGTCTTAACGGGTGGACAGCCAAAGCGGTGATGGAGTTTCACAACATCAACAAACTCTTCCTCTTGAGCCGTTCTCCCGATTCGAAGCGCAAGCTTGGACGGCTCATCGCAAAAGGCTTTGACAACGGTGACCGACCCGAAACAGTTGCTCTTGCCTACATGACAGAAGCGCAAAAGTCGCTTAACGTGCTGACGAAAAGTGGGCCGATTGCTCACGCCATGGAAAGCGTCCTGGGTAAACTTTCCAGCAACTTGAGCAAGAATGAACGTCAAGAAATGCTCGAAGTAATTCACGATTTCCGCCAAGGATTACTTCCTCGCTCGGCTCCGTTGACGTTACTTCAACACCATTTGCGCAGGTGCCACATCGATACGCCAATCAATCAAAGATTTCTCTCACCGATTCCACTCTCACTCGGCCTTATGGCGAGAGTGTAGTCGAACAATTTCATCTGGTTGCAGACCACAGTTTCGTATCTTCTTTCATATAGGGTGGGAAATTCTACTTGGCGAGGAGAATATACATGAGTGAAAAAAAATATATTGTAGAAATAGCCGATGCCACTGGACATAGTGTTATCGAGATTACCAAGACCGAACTCGTTGATCAAGCTGCCAACAGTCGAGGCAGCTGGGTTTTTGTTGATAACCGGATGGTTGCATCAGAAGACCTTGCTAACACGGACTTTGACGCAGCCAAACACATCCGTATGGTGCCTGCCCTTCAAGCAGGTAACGATTCGAGTGATGTGCCAACGTATACCGTTGAGATTGCCGACCCGACCGGACACAGTGTTGTTGAGATGACTAAGAACGAAATCGTAGAGCAAGCCAAGCAACAATCTGGTTCATGGGTCTTTGTCGACAGTTGCATGGTGGCTGCTGACGCACTTGCAAATACTGATTTGAGTGCTGCTAAACACATCCGTATGGTGCCAGCCCTTCTTGCTGGCCAGTGAGCCGTTTCTTGAGCCTAAACCACATCTTTCTTGAGGGACACCTTCAAGAAAGGGTGGCGGGTCGCGTTGAATGGAGTCGAATACTATGGTTGAACTCGTTGATTACAAATGCGCTGTCTGCGGAAACCTTGAATCGTTCCACCGTGAACGCAACGGAATCA
>Ga0115000_10000476_pt1 | contig 37453 bp, 35 predicted proteins | sample ArcticOcean_MG_C_6_FD_89690 | JGI IMG/M metagenome (GOLD analysis project Ga0115000, IMG submission 89690) | Marine microbial communities from western Arctic Ocean - ArcticOcean_MG_CB8_128 | ecosystem: Environmental > Aquatic > Marine > Oceanic | place: Arctic Ocean: Canada Basin | collected...
ACCCATTTTCAATTGCTGCTTTGACACGTGCTACTTCGCTTGCACGTACGTTAGGGGTTGTTTTGACTAATTCATTTGCTAATTGCACATCTCTTGCGCGTGAAGAAATTTTGATCTGTTCACCACTAGCGCTAGAAGCACCTTCGCTTTTTGCAGCAGGTGCTTTATCGCCAACATTAACTCGATCCTTAATAATTTTGCTCTTAATTCGAAAATCGTTGCCTGGAATTTCCATGTTAGCAGCCTTTTCTCGTGATTTTTATGAAATAGATGTATTCTAATAAGCCTCGTTCTTTAGCTCCTCCAAGAGTGAGTGAGACTTTCAAACGATTTATCGGCATTATGCTGAGGTACTTTAACCTAAAAGATGGTAATTTTAAAAACTATTCTTTATGCTAGAGTTATGAGCTTGCCATGACTATTTATCCACTAGTTTTGTTAACAACTATAAAGTCAAGTTACTTATTATTTTTTAATTTACCCGAAATACTTGCTTCGATCAAAACAATCAAACTCCAAGTAACTCCTTAAAAATACCGGCTTATCGCCTAACTGTCAAGCCGGATTGGATTAAAGTAAGCTTTGAAGATGTCAATATATAGATATAATGACAAGTTGCGGCGTATAGCATTAAATAAACCAATTGCTTATTAATATATCCTGTATCCAATAAAGTATTGTATTTTGCAAATGTCCAGTCTGAATTATGGGGTATCATCTCGTTAAATGCGGACATGAGGCAAGGAATTATTGCAGAATTTATGACTAAAAAACTTATAACGATTATTATTTTGGGTGTTTGCCTGGTTCTATTGAAACCAGTAATCCCTGAAGCGATGGACGGGGAAAAATATTCCCGGGTTATCTGGAGTTATTTGGAAACACTTTGCGGGTTCGGGCCACGTAATCCGGGTAGTGAAGGCTATCTGGAGACCCTAGAGCTGATCCGCCGTGTAGGGAAAAAATATGCCGACCGGGTTGTAGAGCAACCCTTTGAGGTTCAAGTCTCTGAAGGGAAAAAGATCCATATGGTCAATCTGGAGCTACAATTTGCAGGGACTCAAGGAGGCTCACCTATTGTAATAGGTTCACATTTTGATACACGTCCTTTCGCCGACCAGGAAACCCATCCTGAAAAACAAATCAAGCCCATACTCGGGGCGAATGATGGCGGATCTTCCACGGCAGTTTTGTTAGCTTTGGCGCATTATCTTTTTCAACACCCGGCTCCCCGGCCTATTCATCTGGTGTTTTTTGATGGTGAAGATTATGGTGCCCGCGGGTCGGGACTCAATTTGCTTGGATCGATCCATTATGCGCAAAGCCTTCTGCAGGTGGATCGGCAATCCTGGCCCTACTGGGTATTGGTAGTAGATATGATAGGGGATAAGGATCTACAGATATTTAAGGAGACTTATTCCCTGAAGGGTAGTAGTCGTTTTCTTGACAAGATATATTCCATCGCTGAAAAACAAAAGAATTCATCTTTTAAATCGCAATCGAAGTACACCATTTTTGACGATCATTATCCTTTTTACAAAATGGGCATCCCCGCAACTGTATTGATAGATTTTGACTATCCCTACTGGCATACCCTAGAAGATACGCTCGATAAATGCTCGCCGGAAAGTATGTTTTCAGTTTTCTCTGTGGTGACAGAAACGATTCAAAGTTTTCAGGTGGAAAACTAATGAACCTTTGGAAGCGCGGATAATTTTTTTTGCGCCTCTTCATTCAGCGGATCCATTTGCAGAATTATTTGCAATTCTTTTTCAGCGCTTTTATAAGCCTTTCGGGTCAGGTGGATCTCGTAGAGTTTCCAGTGCATGGAAAGAAAGTCCAGACCGAGTTCTGTGGATCGCTCATAAGATTTCTGAGCTTCCTCAAAACGATTCAAGGCAAACTGAGAATTTCCCAAGTTAAAACTTGCGATGGCAAATTCTGGATTCAGTTCCAATGTCTTTTTTAAATGGGGGATGGCTTCTTCAGGATGACCTAGCTTGTTCAATACAGCCCCCAGATTAGAAAGGCCTTGTATGAAATTAGGATAGACTTCAATCGCTTTTTTAAACACTTCTTTTGCTTGTTCAATTTTTCCTGAACGAAAATAATAACTCCCCAGATTGGACAGGGCCTCAGGGAAATTTGGCTGTAGTTCAACGGTTCTTTCATATTGCTGGATGGCCTCATTCTCCATCCCAAGGACACGATAGGCAACGGCAAGGTCGTAATGGACGAGGATGAAGTTAGGATCTTGAGTGAGAATTTTTTCAAACTCATCAATTGCTTTATTTGGGTCTCCTAATCCGTATAAATAAAAATTGCCGCGATAATACATGGCTTCTTTGGAATTTTTGTCTTGTTGCAAAAGTTCCCGGAAGCTAAAGGAGTTCTTTTCCTTTAAAAAAGGTTTTACAAACTGTATTGGAATCGCAAGGTTAATCGATCGGCCTTCAATGGTGGCGATCCCCACAACTTTATTTGACTTGTTTACCAAAGGGCCGCCACTGAAACCGGGTCCAAAAGCTGTGGTGGTATAGATGAAGGGAACATCGGAAATAGCTTGTGGGTGTATGCCCAAGACAAAACCATAAGTTTGTGCCACGATGCCTTCAACAGTCCCGTTATTTTCTTTTACGTTGTCAGATAAATATCCCAGTGCGCTGGTATAATCATAAGCTTGTAAACTTGAAGAATCGCCTAGCTCGAGGGTAGAGTAAAATCCCTTTGCCAGTTCTAAAATCGCAAAATCCCTAACGCGGTCAATTTTGCGAATTCCTATAACATCTACCTGCGTACCATTAGGGAAATAGGCTTTGACGGAGTGAGCATCGACGAGAACATGATAGTTGGTTACCAAAGTCCCATCGGGTTGAACTACAAAACCAGACCCGGTTCCCACGGTTTTTCCCGTTTCATTTTTTGCGATCAGCAAAGCGACAGCACTTTTATTAACTTCATGGGCACTTGTTAAACTTACCCATCCCAGTAAAAGGAAAATTGTGCAGGAAAAGATAATTTTTTTCTGATGGAAGAATTTCATTGTTGTTTGTTTAATAATTTTAAAGAATTTTCCAAATTAATGAAGTGACGAAAATATGCAACAGTATTTGGACAAGATTAAACAAATTATAACAGATTTTCACAGGAATATTTTGACAGACTGAAGCCAAGAGGCGCTGGAATATTTGTTGAAAATATGAGGAAGGAAAAACATACACCGCCCGGTTATTATCCCTAGGCGGCGTATTTAGAGCGGATATTACTTACTTGACGTTAAATGTTACTTCTGTTGTGAGTGCAGGATCATAGGGTACATGGTTTCCCATTGCGAATAGTCCGCGTACGTTATGTTTTCCTGGAGCTAACTTGATCTCCTTGCAGGTCGAGCCATCGCCCATATGAATGTGATTTGCGTCTTTGCCAATGGGTTTGCTCAAATCTTTTGGGAGGTCGATATCGACGAGAATATGGTGATGTCCTTTGCCCTGGTTCACTCCCTTTTTGGCTGGTTCTACTTCGACTCCTGAAGTTTCAAGGCAGACTTTAACGGGGCTGGTAACCATAGCGCCTTTAGGAGGGCTAGTGATGCCCACGCTTGCGAGAACTTCAATGGAAACTTTTGCTGTCAGAGCAGGGTTGTAGGGAACATGATTTCCTTTTGCGAACAGGGCGCGAATTGTGTGTTTACCTGCCGCTAGATTCAAGGTTTTACATTTCGATCCATCACCCATATGAACATGGTTTGCGTCTTTACCAATAGGTTTGCTCAAATCTCCTGGAACGTCGACATCTACAAGTATATGGTGATGCCCTTTGCCATCATGAACTCCATGCTTTGCAGCCTCAACGGTTACTCCCGATGTCGCGAGACAAATTTTTACCGGGCCAGAAATTTTGGCGCCATCAGCAGGTTGGCTGATGGATACAGAGTTGCTAGCAAAAGCCGCTGTACTTGCCAGAACATATAATATTGTAGTGAGGGTGGTAATTTTTGAACCAAGGTTTTTCATGTATCAGAACTCCTGAAATAAAAATATTATTGTTGTGAGGTTTGCAACGATGTGGTTTTCACAATAAATCGTCAGTAAATACGCTAAAGTATTCCCTAATTTAGATAAAAAAAAGCTGTAAAAGTTTCAGGGAAAGTAGAACTTTGTTGCGGGAAAGCCTAATTTTGCCCTATTTTTCTTGACTTCGAAATCAGAGTTCCATAACCTCAAGGTTTAGAGCAATTATATCTAAGGGTGTTTCCCCTTTTTCATCTGTTTCAGGGGAACCCCTATATTTTTTTAGGAGGATTAGATGGTTGTCACTGGAGAATGTCGGTTACTTCACACCTGTGAAATGTGTGAGTTTAATAATGAAACCGATTGTAAGGCCGATAAAAATGAACATAACCGCTGGCTTGTTAATAAGCGGATGAATGAGATTAAACATAAGCTTATTATTGGTAGTAATAAAGGTGGCGTTGGTAAAAGTACAGTAACCACAAATCTTGCCATTGCGTTGCAGGAAAGCGGCTACTCTGTAGGATTGGCGGATGCCGATTTGCACGGACCTAATATTCCTAAATTATTACAAGCTGAAAATGTTCGCCTGAAGTCTACCGATGTTGGAATCGACCCTTATGAAACCAGTAACGGACTGAAAGTAGCTTCGCTTGGTTTTTTGATCGAAGATCCAAACATGCATATTGCTTGGCGCGACGCAGTTAAATATGACTTCATTATTGAGCTTCTGGGGAATATAAACTGGGGACCGTTGGATTATTTATTGTTTGATTTGCCGCCGGGTACAGGTAATGAGCAAATCACCATTATCGATTTCATTGGTGAAGTGGATGGGGCAGTAGTTGTTACAACACCGCAGGATCTGGCGATCCTCGATGCTCGCAAAATGATCTCGTTTTCCAGAGATAGTAATGTCCCGATTGTAGGTGTCATTGAAAATATGAGCACGATGTCTTGTCCGCACTGTGATAAAGATATTGATGTGTTTAAAAAAGGCGGCGGTAAGAAACTGGCAGAAGAATTGGTACTTCCCTATCTCGGAAGTATCCCTCTTGATGGTGAAATTGTTGCCAATTCTGACAGCGGTCAACCGGTGGTGCTTGCCCGCCCAGACTCCGTTGCTGCAAAGGCATTTATGAAACTTGCGGAAAATTGTCACAAATTTCTAAACCCGGAAGAGGCATTTAAAAAATAATTTTCCGGAAAAGAGTTTTAATTTTTAGCAAATAATGACCCTCTGTTTATCCCTTATTGTAACACCCAGATCGTTCCCATTAATTTAAAACAATGGATTGCGTTTTGGGTGTTGATTGGGGGATAATAAAATATAAATTGAATTTAGTTTTGAATCCGGGCTGTTTTCTTAATGGCCTCTCCTCGAATTTGAGCTTTTCTTCTTAAAAGGTTGGGCGTGTTAAATAAATCCAAAAAAAATAAGGTGGCATTGAAAATTCTTTTCTCCTTTTTGTTTTTTTTTCCGGGATGGGTCTATTCTGAGTCCCAGCCAACCTCTCATTATTCAAATAATCCAGTGGTTGCAGAAGTGGACGATAAACCCATTTATCTGGATGATTTAAAGCATATTCGTATTCAGGAAGCTTTAATGCAATTGCATCAAATGCAAACACGTGCTTTGAAAGAAAAAATTCTGGAAAATCTCGCTAAAAAACACCCAGAATTTTCAACGCAAAGTACACCCACTATTTCTGAGGCGGAAGTCAAAAAGTTTTATGATAATACCCCGGGAATTAAAGAAATGGGAGGTTTGCAGCAGGTGTATGGTGAAATTGAAGGCTATCTGCGGAACAGTTATCGCAATATGTTTATTGAGCAACAATTCCAAAGGGCAGTCAAGCAGGGTTGGGCCAAAGTATATCTTACCCCACCCAATGACTTCCATTTAGTAGCGGGGATAGGATCAGCCATGTTATGGTCTGAAAAAAATAAAACGGCGCGAGTATTTGTATTGGAGTATTCAGACTTTCAATGTCCTTTCTGTAAAAGAGTACAAAAAACATTACAAAAAATTAGAAATAAGTATCCTCATTCTGTTCAATTTGGCTACCGACATTTCCCCCTGCCATTTCATGAAGAAGCCAAGAGTTACGCACAAGCTGTTGAGTGCGCGAGAGATCAGGGCAGGTTTTGGCAGCTTCAGAGCTGGTTTTATGAAAACCTGACTCATACTATTAGTGAGGCTAAGGTTTTAGAAGCGGCCCAAATTGCAGGGGTCAAGGATATCGATGAATTTAAATCCTGTTGGAAAAAAGGTAAGTATGAAAAAAGAGTAGAAAAAGATATTCGCGACGGTGCAGAAATGGGCATTCAGGGCACCCCCACTTTCGTACTCGGTTCCTATGATTATGAATCGGGAACGGTTTCCGGCGAAATGTTTTCGGGAGCTGTATCAGAAGATAAATTTGTAAAGGCAATAGAAAAATATCTCGCCTTGACCAGAGCAGAAGCCAAACTCAACCCTTAGTTTTCCTGCAATTCCTTTTGTTCCTTTATGAAAAGAGCTTTAATAATACTGATTCTCATATTTTTATTTCCCCTCGCATTATTTGCAAATCCACCCTTTGACCGCTCGCAACCGAGCCTTCCACAAATAAAGATAAATGTATTAACAAATAAGTCGATGGTTTTTCCAAGTGAAAAGTTTAAGCTTTATATCTCCATTATAATTGAAGAGGGCTGGCATATTTATTCGCTGTCCCATTTAAGAGGAAAAGAGTTGTTGTCCACGCAAATCTTGATAGATGAAAACGTTTTTCAGGAGCAGGAGGGTTGGCGAGAGCCTGATCCTGTAATAATTCAGGATGAGACAATTGGGAAACTGGTTAAAGGCCATAAAGGCAATGTGGAATTCTCAAGAACTTATAGCGTCCCTGTTGATATTGAAGCAGACAAGTATCCCATTAAAGGCAGGCTGGTTTATTGGGCTTGTGACAACCAGATATGTACCCTTCCACAAGAGTTCCATTTTAATACTGTCTTACAGGTCAGCCGCAATTAGGCAGGAAGTATCTCCTTCGATATTTTTCCAAGGTCTATGAGTTTGGTGATATAGTTACCCCACCCCCCTGAAAAAACTGTTTTATAGCGATGCGACTAATAGTCATACATTTTGCCGACTAATAATTATTGGTTGTAAGAGCTGAGTTTGGAATTGTTAGATAGCCAATTCATCGAGAGAGTGATGGTCGTAGTATCGATGGCAAGAAAAACCTCAAACTTGGGAAAAGGGCGTGCAGAAGAATATAAAAAATTTATTCAAGGATAGATTAGGGCGAGAAGTGCTGAGCCTTCTTGAAAGAATTTCACAAGTGGCTGATCAATGCCGTATGCCCGTTTTTGCAGTAGGCGGATTTGTTAGGGATTTATTGTTGAATGTTTCTAATAAAGATATCGATATCGCAGTAGAAGGTGATGGAATACTATTTGCCTCACGTCTCGCGGAAGAGTTTGGCGGTCAAGTTACGGCGCATGAAAATTTTGGAACGGCTGTGGTTCTATTTCCAGATGGAAATAGAATCGACGTAGCCATGACGCGATTGGAATACTATGCCCATCCTGCAGCACTCCCAACAGTAAAACAAAGTTCAACAATAAAGTCGGACTTGTATAGAAGAGATTTTACGGTTAACAGCCTTGCGGTGAAATTGAATGAAGAGGATGCTTTTTGTCTGCTAGATTTTCTTAATGGCGAAAGAGACATCAAGAATAAAAAAATTGATGTTTTGCATGATTCGAGCTTCATTGAAGACCCGTGTCGACTATTTCGAGCCATAAGGTTTGAGCAACGATATGATTTTCGTATTGGCCGAGAGACTGAGGTATTAATGAAGGCGGCTATAAACAAAAGACTGGTAGATTCTCTGAGCGGTACGCGGCTTTTAAATGAGATGATTTTAATTCTTAAGGAGAGCCATCCCTTAAAATATGTTTTAAGAATGAAGGAACTTGGTCTTTTGCAATTCGTTTCACCGCAAATGATAGATATTCAAGCGCTAAAAAACATTCCAGCTGTATTGTCTTGGGCTGAATCTATATCGCTTCCTGAGGAACCGGAAATTTGGTATGTGTATTTTCTGTCTTTGCTTTATTCTCTGGACGAAGAATCTTTTATGCAAACTGCTGAAAGACTGCAAATGCAGGCACGTTTGAAAAAATCTTTGATCCGGGATAGAGAGACCTGTAAGGAAAGTTTAAAGCTTTTTGAAAAGGATAAAGACTGGAGTCCGGAGACGATCTATAATCAACTGTCTGGGTTTTCGGTAGAAGCGGTAGTCTATTTTCTTGCAGTCGCATCAACAGACCGCGCCAACCAATACGCGAATATTTATTTTACCCAGTACCATAAGCAGTCAGAATTATCTCTGACAGGAGATGATCTGGTGCAAATGGGAATAAAACCCGGCCCTGTTTTTCAATCTGTGTTTAAAGCACTTCGAGAAGCCCATGTGAAAGGGGCAATTGAATCGAGAGAGGAAGAAGTGGCTTGGGTTAAGAAGCAATTCCTTGAGTAATAGTTATATGTGATATAATTCAATCTTTTAATTCAGGTGATTTGTTGTGGCCAGTGTTGAATATCTTATTAAGCAGTTTTTGACTCCAGATAAAAAGAATCTGGATTTAAGCAATCAGAATATTGGGGATAAGGGTGCCATCACCCTGTCAAAATCAAAAAGTATTAGGCGCTTAAAAAAACTCATGCTTCCGAATAATAATATCAGTGATGAAGGTATCAGTGCTATTGTCAATTCGGAAAATTTCAAGCACCTGACCGATCTGGATATATACGGAAATGTTATCAGTGATGATGGTGTTAAGGCGATAGCCGAATCCCCTTATATGTCCAATTTGAAGAAGCTGAGTTTATATGGAAATCTTGTCGAAGATGAGGGAGCTATAGCCATCGCCGAGTCTCAGGTCCTTTTAAAACTCAAGCATCTATTTATAACTTCCAATCGAATTCGGCGCGAAGGAATTGAAGCTCTAAAAAAAGCCAAATGCCGAACTCGTTTATGCCACCTTCATGTGGATGATTTAAAAGACTTCTTCTACGAAGAGGAGCAGGACTATGACGATACCGACCTGATTAACAGTTGGGAGGAGTTAAAAGCCCGCTCTGCAGAAAAAGCGGACTCTGAAGAAGATTGAACTTAATGGAATATGGACTAAGGCCACTGGTATTTTTTATGGTGGTGCTTTTATCTGTCACCCTCGTGTCTGCGCACGCTGATGCTTTAGGCTCTGATGAGCTTGAAACCTTGTTTAAGGATAATCTTCAGAGAGATTTCCTGAATCTTTCTGGAAAGAAAATTGGCGATAAAGGTCTTACTCATTTGCTCAAGCAGGAGTTTTTAAAAGATCTAAAGAAGATGGATTTGCGATATAACGAAATCAGCCCCGCCGGTGCCAAAATGTTGGCAAACACGCCTATTTTAAAAAAACTTAAAACTTTAATTCTCAAACATAATTTTTTTTCCGATGAAGGTGCGATAGCCCTTGCGAAATCGAATAGCTTTCCCAAGTTGGAAAATTTACAATTAGGGTGGAATGAAGTCAGGGATGCCGGAGCATTGGCTCTTGCAGAGTCGCAAAATTTTCCTGAGTTGAAAAAGCTAGATTTAAGAGGGAATTTCCTGGCTGGTCAAACAAAAGATGTTCTAAGATCTTCTTTCTCCCACCTCAAGTCTCTGCGCATATTTCAATCAGAGTGACCTGTTTTTTTAATGGGATTCCCTTGTTACATGGATGATAGTTTGATCCCTGTCTATACCTGAATGATTCCTGAGTCTTCGTCATAAAAAAACGTATCGCCATCTGGACCCCGGTACGATATTTCTTTTACTTCCCAGATTTGTTTTGCTTTTACATCTGCTTCGGCAGCATGAAACCTGCCATTATCTTCGCGTTGTAAGAGTAGAAATTTGTTGTTGTTATTTGACACGATTTGCCAAACAAAAAAATCGCTTTTCACAACTCCCTTTTCGTAATCAATGTTGATGATGTTCATTCCTTCAGACCTTATTTATGTAGGTTAATAATTTATGCTTGCTGCTATTTCACGTGCCTTTTCCATCGACTTTTTTTTGCTTGCGGTATGTGAGTCCTTCAAAATTCGCCGGGCCAGTTCAACTGTAGCGTCACGGGTTTTATTGAATTCCAATCCTTGTTTCTCGAAAAACTTTTTTAAGCTGGAAGCTTTAAGACTAAGGAGAGTGTCAGAGATGCCACTTGTCTTTTTTATGGTGGATGTTTCTTCTTTAATCAGATCGTTTATGATATTTATTTCTGGAACGATTCCATTCTTTGTGATATCTGCGCCTGCAGGTGTGAAATATTTCGAAGTGGTTAATCGTAACCCAGAACCATCACTTACTCGGAAAATAGTTTGTACGGAACCCTTGCCATAAGAGCTTTCTCCCATTAACAAGGCGTTGCCCGAATCTCTTAAAGCCCCGGCAACTATTTCAGATGCGCTGGCACTGTATTGATTTATTAGTACTACCACAGGCATCTTATGAAGACTTTCTTTGTATAAGCTTCGATATTCTCGATAATCATCTTCTGAGCGACCTTGCGTGTAGACAACCATTCTTCCTTTGAATAAGAAATGGCTGGCAACTTTAATCGATTGATTGAGCAGCCCCCCTGGGTTTCCGCGCAGATCTAGAATGAAACCTGTAACACCTTCCAGGTTTGCTTGTTTTAAATATTTCTTCAACTGTTTCTCTGTCAGTTTGGAGAAGCTGCTAATCTTAAAATAACCGATGTGGTTTTCCAGAGGTTCGTATTCCACTGTGTTGACTTGGATAATTCTACGCGTCAAGGTATGAGTGTATTCTCTTTTTTCGCTGGATCGATACAAGGTGAGAGTGACCTGACTTTCAGGATATCCTCTGAGTAAATTTGCAAGCTCCTGGATGTCCTGTCCCTTAATTTCTTTTCCATTTACTCGTATAAAAGTGTCGTCGGATTGTATTCCCGCTTCTTTGGCTGGGGAGTCATCCATAGTCTTGACTACAAAAAGACGGTTGTCTTTCATCGTAATGACCATCCCCAGTCCACCATATTTCCCCTCTGTATCTCGCATCGATTTTTTGAATGCAGATTCATCGAGGTATTGCGAGTAGGTGTCGAGAGAGCCCATTATGCCTCGTATCGCTGCAACCTCGAGGTCATCTTTGGATAGTGATTTATTCGACTGATCATGCAGAAAATAATAAACTTTTTGTAGTTCTTCCAAGTCATGGCGCATGTCGTAATTTAGAAAATACTTTTTGGATTTATTATTGAATGTGATCGTGCTTCCTGAAGGGTTTGTGGTCACATTCGCAGAACCTGTGGACTTGATCATTTTTTTGATAGCGGCTGAAAATAGTTTTTTATGGTCAGGAGAGTACACATATTCTTCTGATACAAGTTCAATAATTTTTTCAAAGGTTTCGAGGTCATGGTTGAAAAAACCTGCATGCGCAGTAGAACTCATATGAGTCCAACTGGGAATGGATACCGCCGATAGCAATAAGATGATTGCTGGCATTAGGATCCACCGCTCTTTAAGTCTCATTTATGTTTTTGGATTAAAAGGAAAAACAACTGTTTAGGAATCGACTTACTGATTCTTTAGAATATCTTCAAAGATAATTTCCAGGTTAGCCGTCATTTCATCGACATTACCTTTGCTAATGCTGGGAGCCACTTTTAAAACATCGTTGATTATGATTGTAGGGGTTTCATTGGCCTTGTATTTTTTTGCCAACGCAAGCGCCTCATCAGTTTTAGCCTTGATCTCATCCGACTGCATACCTTCTTTCATTTCTTTTTCTATTTTAAATTCCTTTGCTAGGAAACGAATGACTTTAGGTTGAAATACATCTACGCTCAATTTGAAACTGGTGTCGAATAATTCTTGGGTGAATTCCTCTTCCATTCCGAGGCCATCGGCAATATAAAAAGCCATAGAAGGGTAGGCTGTCTGGTTTCCCCAATAAATGGGGTATTTTTTATGATGCAGCTTGTCTTTAAATTTTGCGCGAAGCTTCTTAGAGGTTTCCAGGAATCGATAGCAGTGACCGCAGGAGTAATTGAAAAACTCTAACATTTTTATCGTTTTTGCGCCCTTGAGTTTATTGATGTCACCAATGACTTCATATTTTCCACGAATTTTTTCATCGGCTGCAACTGTGCCGGGAAACAAAAAAATGAATGCAAGTAAAATGGCTGCCGCCTGTTTCATAAACTTCTCCTTAATTTGTACGCTGATATTAATGTTTTATTTTAGGCCAGTATTGCATGTAGTTGAACCCTGGGCTGTGATTTTTCACATGACATCTTTTACATGCCTTATGCGCATTATTTCCAAAACCCGGAGCTGGTGCTGAAGCATGTTTTTTGCCTGCACCGTGGCATACTTCGCACTGGACATTTTTTAACTCCGGAGTGTCTAACTCACTAATAAATCCACCGTCAGTATTATAACCAACGACGTGGCAAACCAGACATTCTGGATCAAAAGCCTTGTTGATTTTTCTCAGCGTTTCATAGGCTCTGCCATGTCTGGATGATGACCATTTTTCATGGGCTACGGAATGACAGGTTTTGCAGACAGTATCGCCTGCGTAAACCGAAACTTTATTCTTATTGCGTTTGGCTGCGAGGCTTTCAAAAAACATAGCCTCAACTTCATCGTTATAACTTTCGTATAATTTTAACATTTCAGGGTCTTTATTAATACTCGAATCAAGCTTAACCATACGCTGTTCAAAAGTGATTTTCCCCACTTTATCCAGCGTTATATGCAATTCGCCCATTTTTTGGCCCCGAGGTGAGGCTTGAACAAAGACTTTTCCAGCTTTGTAGACAGGTTTCATGTCTACTGTGTCGGTTTCGCTAGAAATATGTCCATTGATGACAATATCCACTCCATCTTTATCCAGATATTTTAAAGCCTTTTCTTTTTCCATATGAGTGAGCAAAACGATGATGTCTGCTGTCTTTTGAATTCCTGTGATTTCTTGAGAAACGATTTGTTCGGGATCGGCAATACTTAGCCCAGAATGGTTTTTTAGATAAAAAAGCTCAGGATCCACTATCGCCAGGACAGCGACTTTTAACCCATTTGAGAATTTCTTAATTCGCGTTTTTGGTAGGGGAAAGTTTTGAAGCGCGATGTTACTGGCAATGAAGGGAATGGAATGGTTTTCTAGAAATTTTGATCCATACACAAGGTCGCGTTCTCCGAGTGCGACAGCATCGTAGCCCATTTTTTCAGTTGCTGTCATTAATGTCTTTGCTTTCAATTTCCCTTGTCTTGTGGGTTCTTTAAAATGATCTCCTGTATCGACGAGTAAAAGGTTGGGTTTGTTTTTTCGTATGTCATTGAGATATTGCATGCGGCGCTCAATGCCGCCTTGATCTTCTTCTTTAGCACAGCCACAGGGTTTTAACTCAGCCAGCAGGTTTCCGGTATAAACTACAAGCAGTTTCCGTGTTTCTGCGGCTACCGGGTAGGGGAGATCCGGGCGTGGTGAAAGACAGGCGGAAAGAAATGCCAAAAGTAATATCGTGAATCGTTTCATGCTTGCTAAGGTATCGAAACCTTCAAGCAATTTCAATTGATTGTTGCTACAAGAGGCAGAGACGGTTAATATTGAATTCTACTTTGAGGTGTTCTTATGTCACAGCGCAAATCTGAAATTCATATGCATTCTATATTCTCCGATGGAGAATTTTCGCCTGCCCAGCTGATTGATATTGCCCAAAAAAATGATGTAACACTTCTCTCTCTGACAGACCACGATACCTTTGGTGGTATTCCAGATTTTTTAAAGTCGGCAGAGGGGACAGGTATTGAAGCTTTTCCGGGTATTGAGATCACCGTAAAGTTTCATGATTTCAATATTCACTTGCTTGCCTATTTTAAAGATTATGAATCGATTGTACCGGAGTTGCTCAACCGAGTAAAAGATATGACCGAAACCCGTGAAAGACGAATGCGTGAACTTATCGAGCGAGTCAATGATGTCATCCCCAAAAAATTCAGAGACAGCATAGAGTTCGATAATGTCAAAAAGGCGGCTGAAGGGGTTTTGGCAAGGCCTCACCTGGCGCGTGAAATGGTTCGCTTGGGCATTGTGTCCAGTTCCAATAAGGCTTTTGAACGATACCTGGTGAAATACAATGTGCAACGAGAAAACCTTGATGTCGCTAAAGCCATCTCACTGGTTCGACAAAGTAAGGGTGTTCCCGTTATGGCGCATCCAGGTGAACGATCTTATTCCTTGATTTGTCCTGAAAAAGGCCGCAAAAAAGAGAACGCTCCGGTCTTAGTCGAAGAATTGAAAGAGATGGGACTGCTCGGACTCGAATGCCATTACCCCTATCAGGAAAGAATGGAAACTGTGCAATATTTCATCGATCTGGCAAACGAATTTGACCTGATAGTTACCGGCAGTCGCGACTTTCACGGATTTTATAATCATCAGCGGGTCAATATATTCGGCACCACCAAAATGGAGCCGGTTTTCATCGACCAGTTCCGGTCTGTTTGGGATAACTGACTACCCTTCTTTTAAGCTTGGTGCTGCTGGGAAATCAATTTCAGTTCCTGCGATATGGTTGAAGTAGTTGGCGAATATATTTTTGCCACCAGCGCGACAATCTCTATTATCTCTTCAGAACTGTAACCTGCCTTTGTAACCGCATTATAATCATCGTCAGAAACCCAACCCTGGCTCGAAACAATTTGCCTGACAAACTCCAACCCTGCTTGAGTTTTAGAATTGGTAGAGACTCCTTGCCTGCTAGCTATGATTTCTTTTTCTGAAAGGCCAATTCCTTTACCCATTGCAGTATGTGCCGCAAGACAATAATTACAGACATTGACCTCAGAAATGCAGAGGGCAACTTGCTCTTGAAAAGATTCAGACAATACCCCACCAGCTAGTGCCCCGTGTAATTGTAAGAATCCTTTGCGAGTAGTGGTGGCAAAGAAAGGGAGGGGATGAAATCAGTCCCTTCTCCCCTAGAGGGAGAAGGTTAGGAATGAGGGGGCTAAATAAGATTTTCTATTCGTCTGACATGATAGCTTCCTCGGGGAGAGAAGCTCTGATCGTTGCTTTTAGGGTTTCACCCGCGCGGTCAAGCTCATTTTTATCCCAGATAATAGTCTGGTGATGATTGGTATCAAAGTGAGTTTTTTCTTTTTTCCATGCGCATGTATAGATTACGATTTTCCCCAGTCCTTCGGCAAAGCCAGTTTCCCAATAGGCTCCATTATTAGAGTGCGTTAAATCTGCGATGAGAAATTTTGATTTTTTTTCCCTACTCTAATCCGGTCATCGATGGAACCGGTTTTAGGTTGTTCGAGTAGGGTTTGGAGATCGAAGCCAGTCTTTTTTACGGCAGGTTTAAAGCATTCATCGACAACTTTGGTTAAGGTTGAGTCGCCAAATTGCATAGCCATAAATGCTTTTTTAGAATTGGTTTGATCTTGCATAATTTCTTCATAGTAAGCCTAACCTGCATAGGAAAGTGTAACTGCGGCAACCCCTAAAAAGTCAAAACCATCGATTTTATTACCATTAATTAATTAATTTATTTTCGAATAAATAATCCAGGACAAATTGGATACCATCGCGATCTTGTACCCCAATGATTGCTTGATGGGTTTTAGGTGCAATCTCAAGCATTTCTTCTGGTACAGCGATATTTTTTCCAATCCATGAAATTAGGTTTATCGCTTGTTGTGTTGGACTGGGATAATTATTTTCATTTTCCAACCTTGCTAATTTTTTGCTGTCTAGACTAGGCCATTTCTCTTGTCTCTGTATTGTTCTAATATAATGGCTGATACGTCCTTTTTGATTTGTATTTTTATTAGAATCTAACCCCAGTAAATGTTCTGAACCCTGAGATAAAGTGAATTTTCCACAGTTCGGGCAATCAATTAGTTTGTCTGGTTTTTTTTAATTGAGGATCAGCATTTAGCTCAAATGTGCAAACGGGACAATTATCTGGCATGGTTTCCTACGATGTAGTTTTAAAAAAGTTTTTCCTGCTTGCCTTGGCTGGGGGGAACTTTATTGAAATGTTCGTAGGCCATTGGCGTGGCGATGCGGCCGCGTGGGGTGCGTTGGATGAATCCGGTTTGGATTAAATAAGGTTCAAGGACATCTTCGATAGTGTCTTTTTCTTCGCTGATAGAGGCGGCAAGGCTTTCTATACCGACGGGCCCGCCTGCATATTTTTCTATCATTGCCAGTAACAGTTTATGATCCATATTGTCGAGGCCTTTGGCATCGACTTCCATCATTTCCAAAGCCTTGCGGGCTATATCACGAGTGATAACGCCGTCAGCTTTGACTTGAGCATAGTCGCGCACCCGTCGTAAGAGTCGATTGGCGATTCTAGGTGTGCCGCGTGAACGACGGGCAATCTCGTTGGCACCCTCGGGGACGATGGCAATTTCCAGGATAAATGCCGATCGCGTGAGAATGGTTTCTAATTCCTTTTCGTTGTAATAGTCGAGTCGGTGAACGACTCCAAAACGGTCGCGCAAGGGAGAAGTGAGAAGACCTGCTCGCGTTGTTGCTCCGACTAATGTGAAGGGAGGCAGGTCGAGTTTGATGGAGCGCGCGCTGGGACCCTGCCCGATCATAATATCGAGCTTATAGTCTTCCATTGCCGAGTAGAGTATTTCTTCAATGACATTGGAGAGCCGATGTATTTCATCGATGAACAAAACATCGCCATGTTTTAAATTGGTCAATAGGGCGGCGAGGTCACCCGACTTTTCGATGACAGGGCCGGAAGTGCTCTTAATATTCGCTCCCATTTCTACAGCAATGATATTTGCCAGCGTAGTTTTTCCCAGTCCCGGTGGACCATAAAATAGAACGTGGTCCAAAGATTCATTGCGCATTTTTGCGGCGGCGATGAAAATATTAAGGTTCTCTTTTATTTTTTCCTGACCTACATATTCGGTGAGCTGGCCGGGTCGCAGTTTATTATCGTACCGAATTTCTTCGCCATCTACTTCTGAATCGATCAGCCTATCTTCTTCCATAATTTATTTCAATTTTATAAATTGTTCAAACTTTCCTTGATCAAATCTTCCAAGGAACTATCTTTACCATTTTGATCATAAGCTGAGGTCAATGCTTTTTCTGCATGCGGCTTTTTATAGCCGAGATTGATCAGAGCAGATAACGCGTCTTCGTAAAACCCGTCTTGTTGACCCGCATCCGGTCGGTGTTCCATATCCACTGCAAGATCTGCCAGTTTGTCTTTCAATTCTAATGCTAATCGCTCCGCTGTTTTTTTGCCGACTCCGGGGATGGCACTCAGCCGAGCGGCATCTTTATTCATAACCGCAGTCAGCAGGTCAGCTGGCGACATGCCAGAGAGAATGCCGAGAGCCAACTTGGGCCCTACCTTGTTTATTGTAATCAGTTTTTCGAAAATCGATTGTTCTTCTTCAGTTGAAAATCCGAAAAGTTTCAGGTCGTCTTCACGCACTCGCGTGTGAATGCGCAGGGATACCGATTCTCCCAGTTGAGGCAATGCGTAATAGGTGGAAAGAGGAGTGAAGACCTTGTAACCTACACCGTTGACATCCACGATGGAGTGTTCAGGAGATTTGTAATTCAGTAGACCTTTTAAGTGAGCGATCATCAGCGTGCCCGTTTGATTTTTTGTTGAAGTTCATCATTATGGATATGGCAGATGGCTGCTGCCAGCCCATCGGAAGCATCGAATGGCTCGGGCTTTTCTTTGAGCCGTAAAAGAGTGGAGACCATTTCGCGCACCTGATTTTTATCTGCATGGCCGTAGCCAACTACGGATTGTTTGATTTCCAATGGACTGTATTCGGCAACTCGTAGTCCACAGTTTACCGCCGCAAGAAGGATAACTCCGCGAGTTTGCGCTAGTTTGATCACTGTTTTGACATTGGTGGCATAGAATAGATCTTCCACAGCCACCACTTCAGGAGTAAATTTTTCCATCGCAATGATCAACTCATCATAGATGTGTTTAATACGTTGTGGAAAAGCATCTTTTGGAGAACTGCGCACACTGCTCCAATGGACGGCTTGCAAGTTGCCCTTGACCTCATCGACGATACCGAATCCGGTGCAATTGCTTCCTGGGTCGATTCCCATTACACGCATTGTTTTGTAGCCTTGGGGTTGGGGCGATCTGCAAATACAAATCGGTTGAGAGTTCAGCTACCTTCGAGGATAGCAGTCATAACATCATCCGAGATGTCGAAATTCGAGTAGGCTTTTTGGATGTCATCGTGGTCATCAAGAATGTCCATCAGCTTGAGAAGTGCTTTACCCTTTTTTTCATCTACCGATACAGTGTTTGCCGGGATGCGTGTGACCTCTGAGGTTTCCATGGCGATACTTGCATCTTCCAGAGATTTTCTTACGGCTTCAAAGTTTTCAAGGGCGGTTGTGATTTCGTAATGGTCATCAACAGTCTTCATATCATCGGCTCCAGCATCGATTGCCAGTTCCATGAGTTCGTCTTCATCTTTGGCTTCTGTTTTTACAACGATGAACCCTTTTTGTTCGAACATCCAGGCAACGCATCCGTTTTCGCCCAAATTACCGCCGGCTTTACCAAGGGCAGCGCGAATTTCACTGACTGTACGGTTTTTGTTGTCGGTCATTGCTTCGAGAAAAATAGCTGCACCACCGGGACCGTAGGCTTCATAGGTGACTTCTTCATATTGAACGCCTTCTAACTCACCGGTGCCTTTTTTAATGGCGCGAGTTATATTGTCGCCAGGCATGTTTTGTCCTTTTGCAATCAAGATGGCGGTACGCAGACGCGGGTTACCATCGGGGTCGCCACCACCAATACGTGTCGCAACGGTAATTTCTTTAATGAGTTTGGTAAAAATTTTTCCGCGCTTGGCGTCCAACGCGCCTTTTTTATGTTTTATACTCGCCCACTTGGAATGACCTGACATTTTCGGTAAAATCCTTTTATGCGTTTAAGTTGCGAACCACTGCCTAATTTAACATACTAAGACGATGAAGAAAATTGAAATTAAAATTTCTGGAAAGGCCATTTCCGCCCAAACAGGTGAAACCATAATCCATGCGCTTTGGGTTGCGGGCAAGGGCGATCTGATTAAAACCGGCTGTGCAGGTGGGGTCTGTGGTGCGTGCACGGTCACGGTTCGATATTCTGACGGGAAACCGGGTGGAACGGAACTGGCCTGTATGAAGCCGGTGGAGGAAGGCATGGAAATATTCCCCTGTCCGGTGGAGCCAGATAAAGCTGTAGAGCCTGTTTTCAATCCGGATGCGTTAACCTTGCAATCTGTATTCCCTACTATCAACCGATGTACAAAATGCGGCAGTTGTACCACTGCCTGCCCGATGTCTATCCCGGTGATGGACTCGGTGTTACGCATGCAACAGGGAAGTTTCGATGAAGTTGCGGAAGATTTCACAACCTGCATTCATTGCGGACTTTGCCGTTTTGTTTGTGAGGATAAAGTCAAACCGCACAATATGGGACTTTGGATTCGTCGTTCATTAGGCAAAAGCCAGGAAATGCTTGCAGTACGTAATGAAGATTCGGAAAACATTGAAAAAGAGTGGCAGCATTTAATGGTCGAAGATAAACAGGAAAGACTGCAAAGAGCCAAACATTTCCGCGAAACTGGGAGTGTCTCAGCATGATGGAATGGGCAAAAGAATCTCTGGAAAAAGTAGAGCAGTCGCGCGCGGCTCGGCTTGATAAATCTGCGCCTTTACCGAATGACTCGGAATCCATTCTGAAAAATTTTCACCCCGACTATTCTGGCAAAGAACGAACACTTACCGTAGGCCCGAATGCAGGGGATCAAAAATTCCCTTTTGAATTGGCAGACCTTCTAGAAGCCGATAGTTCTCTCCCAGAATCTCACTCAACGGAAACGGATATCGAAACAGATGTGCTAATAATTGGTGGTGGCGGCGCGGGTGCCGCAGCGGCATTGGTACTGGAGGGTGCGGGATTTAAAACTCATCTTGCCACTAAATTACGTTTGGGCGATTCCAATACTGTGATGGCAGAAGGCGGTATTCAGGCGGCATTGGCTGAAAACGATTCGACGCGAAGGCATTTTGCAGATGCCATGGTAGGGGGGCATGGTGAGAACGAAGCCGATCTATTACGCATTCTCTGCGAGAGCGGACCAGAAAGCATACGCTGGTTAAGTCAACTCGGTTGTCTGTTTGATCGAAACTCAGACGGCACGTTTCATTTAAGAGGTGGCGGCGGAACTTCTATTCCCCGTGTTTTGGCTTGCCGCGATTATACCGGATTAGAAATCATGCGCGTTTTGAAAGACGCGGTGAGATTAAGCTCTGCAAATATTCTTGAAGAACATGCGGCTGTTGAACTTTTAGATGATGGCAACAAAACGGTCACCGGTGCTGTTTTGTACGATCAAAAGAATTCCAAATTAGTAAACGTTTCGGCGCGAGCCGTTATCCTCGCCACTGGTGGCAGTGGTCAATTGCGTCTGCAAGGTTTTCCCACGAGTAACCACGTTGGTGCAACCGGTGATGGTTTGGTGCTTGCTTATCGGCAGGGGTGTCGGTTGGCCTTTCTCGATAGTTATCAGTATCACCCTTCGGGAGCCTGTTACCCGGAAGCATTGGCAGGACAACTGGTGACTGAAGCTATCCGGTCTGTCGGGGCGCAGGTGGTGAATGCGGATGGGGTTCATTTCATAAATGAAATGGCATATCGTGATGTACTGGCGGGAGCTATTATTAAAGAAACTCGGGAAGGCCGCGGAGTGACTACTCCCACCGGAAAAATAGGAGTGTGGTTGGATACCCCCATGGTTGATTTGAAGAACGGGGAAGGAACTTTAGCCAAACAATTTCCTGGTTTGATCCATCGTTTCGAGCGTTATGATATTAACCCTACTAAAACACCGGTTTTAATTTATCCGACCTTGCATTACCAGAACGGCGGCATCTCTGTGGATACTCAGTGCAAAACTGAAGTGGACGGATTGTGGGCTTGCGGAGAAGTAACAGGAGGGCTGCATGGAAAAAATCGTCTCATGGGAAATTCACTGCTGGATATTCTCGTTTTTGGTCGCCGTGCAGCGGAATCAGTGAAAGAAGATATTCCGAAGCGAGGATCTTTGACCCTCAACAACCTGAATCAGTTTAGAAAAAATCGACCTGCCAGTTTTGGGGAATCCCCGGCCTTTTTTCCTGTAGACTCTAAAATGAAACTGGAATTTGGCAAGCCTGAAACAGAAGTTGAAACTTCATCTTCTTCGGAGACTTCGGGAGGTTTCGAGCCTCCTGATCCTTTTGCCCGTTAATTTTTGTACTTGTAGATGATCGAAAATTATCTTACTGCATATTGGATAAAAATTTTTGCATCACTCGCTGTATTTATTGCGCTGATCGTAATGTTTATCCGCCAAAGTCGCGATCAAGCAAACCCTGATCCGCAAGCGGTAGCGAATGTGTTGAACCAATTGGGTCCAGATTATGCGGTGGTATCAAACGTAGTGGTTCCGGGAGAACGAGGCATGTTTGCGCTGGGTAATGTGGTGGTTTCTCCTTATGGGGTTTTTGTAATCACCGTGAAGCAAGATGCAGGGAAAATTTTTGGCAGGGAAGGGGACGGCGAATGGGAAGTGAAGTCTGGACGAAATAGCAACTTGATTCGCAATCCACTCTGGGAGAATCGTAAACACGTCAACGCATTAGAAAAAATAATTGGCTCTGTTCCATTTAATTCTATTGTTGTTTTTCCAAGAGCCATTTTGAAAGGTGCGTTTGGTAGTAATGTGGTTCGGCTAGGTGAACTCAGGAAGAAGATTGCCCAAAATAAAACATCCCGCCTTTCGTTAGACAAGCGGGATGAGATATTAAAAGTCTTACAAAAATGATTGTTCCTCTATGCCCGTTACATCTATATTATTACCCGTGATCGAATGTTCTGATACTTGAACCGCGTCCTGAATCAGGTTAACTGCGGCTTAGCCTTCCTGTTTTTGTGTGTTTTGTGCGGTTATTAATGCCGCAATTTGAAACTGAGGGCTCACACCACCTGCGCTGCTTACACCTTGCATAATATATTCCTCATGTCGGACTATTTTGGAAATATGAGGATATGGGTGACGAAGCTAATGGACGATGGTTTTCTTTCACTCTGCGGAATAAATGTCTTACAATGACTATCTTTCATGGAACTGAAATTTTGGAGAAGATGAAAAGATGAAAAGATTTGTTTTAACTTGTGCATTGCTGACGGTTTTTTTTATCAGTGGTCTGGCTCTGGCCGTGCCTAAGGAATTGTTGTTTCCAGGTCCTGAATATAAGTCTCCGTGTGATACTTCCAAAACCACCATTTGCACCATAGAAATATGGCTTGGGCATAAGCACAAAAAAAATAAGCTGGTCATAAAGGAACTTTTGAAGCTAAAGTCTCTAAAAGTTTTAGGCCACACGGTACAGTATTGGAGGCCAAAAGGAGGGCACCCGCCAACAAATATTGCTATCGGAAGTGCAGTCAGTGCTGAAGATGCGCGCTTTGCTATTAATTTTGCTCTTAAATTTAATGATCGAGTTGAGGGCTTGATATCGCGTCCGCTCAATCCTCCGAACTATGTCGCCATCGCGACATCAGCTTGGGATGCGATGTCAGAGACTCCTATTACTCAAGAGGAACTGAGGCGACTACGAGACCCTAAACTGACCACAGAAGAGTTTCATTCTCTTTATTACGAGCTCACCAACGAGGCGAATGTTCAGAATAAATTTTATTAGGGTATAGGGCTGAGTGTTTTTCAGCATACTTAAACTTCAGGAAATACTCGGAATGTGATTGCAAAGTTTTGTCCAGACTCCTTTCTCTGATGTTATTTTTCTTACTCATGTTATAACAGCTAACTCTATACTCCCACGGAGCAGAAGTTCGTTCGCCCTCCGCTTAGGAGTGTGTTTGACAAACTCGGTGGGATTTGATAGAAGCTAAACCTTTGAATTAAAAAACGGGGAGGCTTTTTATAGATTTCCGTTTCAAAGGAAATACCTCGTATTAAAAAAGGGTAATTATTATGCTTGAATTAGCGTTTGCGATGGCTCCCCCTTCTGATGGAGCCGACTCTGGTAGCGGCAGTTTGCTTGCTTTGTTACCGCCAATGATCATGATGTTTTTGATCTTCTATTTTATTCTGATTCGGCCGCAACAGAAAAAGCAACAGGAAGCTCGTAAAATGTTGGATGATTTGAATGAGGGTGACAATGTGGTTACGTTGAGCGGTATTCACGGAACCATCAAAAAAATAAAAGATGATACTGTGATGTTGCAGATCGCAGATAATGTTCGGGTGAAGATAAACCGGACTTCAATAGCTAATAAAAAACAGTAAAAGAAAAAACAAATGTATAAAAACCTTAAATGGCGCATCCTTATAATTCTCGTTATCATTCTGGGAGCGGTGGCTTTGGCTTATCCTCTTAAAGAAAAAATTTCTTTGGGATTGGATTTGCAAGGCGGCATGCATCTGGTGCTTGAGGTAAAGGTAGAAAAAGCAGTCGAAGCCAGCTTGGAACGTTTGGCTGATGATATCAAACGCGATATCGGAGAAGAGGATTTAGAAGTTGACCGTATCAAAGCTCTTTTTGATAAATTGCAGGTCAATATTCGCATGGTGGATGCTCTTGACTTGCCTCCTGTAGAAAAGATCATGGAAGGTTATTCATTTTTTACCAAGGTCAGTGAAGACTCGGATGGCTTGGGTTTGGTATATGAGTTGGATGCGGATCAAGTAAAACAGATCGAAGAAAACGCTGTTAGTCAAGGATTGGAAACCATCCGCAACCGGGTGGATCAGTTCGGAGTATCGGAGCCAACAATTCAGGTGCAAGGGGAGCGGCGCATTCTGATTCAGTTGCCTGGAGTGAAAGATCCTGAACGAGCTATCAACCTCATCGGCAAAACAGCCCGTCTGGAATTCAAACTGGTAGACGAAGATAACAGCCTGCAAGAAGCTTTAGCGGGTAGTATTCCAGAAGAGTCAGAAATTCTATATACGCGGAAAGAGAATAAAGAAACCGGAGAAGTTACTAAAGAACCTTTTCTCTTGAAGAAACGTACGGTATTGACGGGAGAAACTTTGACCGGTGCTGAAGTAAGGTTTGACGGAGATTTCAACGAACCCTATGTTGCGCTTAATTTTAATAGCGTCGGCGCGATGATCTTCCATGAAGTTACGCGTGAAAATATCAGGAAGCGTTTGGCTATCGTTCTCGATGATAATGTTTATTCTGCACCGGTAATTCAGGATGCGATTCCCGGAGGTCGGGCGCAGATAACGGGTCAATTTACCTCAGAAGATGCGCGCGATCTGGCCATCATTCTGCGTGCAGGTGCTTTGCCTGCACCTGTGGTGATTCTGGAAAATAGAACAGTGGGTCCATCCCTTGGGCAGGATTCGATTAACAAAGGCATCAGCTCAATTATTTTTGGTGGCATCCTGGTGGTTGTGTTCATTCTTATTTATTACAAACTGTCAGGGGTAATTGCAGTTACTGCATTGACTCTGAACATTGTTATACTTGTCGGTGCGCTGGCTTATTTTGGTGCGGCATTGACCTTGCCAGGCATTGCGGGGATTATCCTCACTGTAGGTATGGCGATCGATGCAAATGTTCTTGTCTTTGAAAGAATTCGCGAAGAAATAAAGCTAGGAAAAACAGTGCGGGCCGCAATTGAGGGGGGGTTTTCAAAGGCGTTTCGTACCATCGTGGACGCAAACATCACCACTTTTATTGCGGCAGTAGTGTTGTTTCAATTTGGCACAGGGCCGATTAAAGGATTTGCTATTACGCTTTGTATTGGTATTGCGGCAAGCATGTTCACGGCAGTGTTTGTAAGTCGCACTTTCTTCGACTGTACGATGAGTCGGCAAAAACTAGATAAGTTGAGTATCTGATTATGCAATTGTTTAAAAGTGAAACCCATTTTAATTTTATGGGCAGGATTAAAGCAGCGGTGATCTTTTCTATCGTTTTGATTTTGATTGGGCTGGGTTCTATTGCTGTATCCGGTGGTCTCAAATTTGGGATTGACTTTGCCGGTGGAACTCTAATTCAATTGCAATTCAAGAACCCACCTGACATTAAAGTGATTCGTGATGGTCTTAAAACCATCGGATTAGGAGAAAGCACTATTCAGGAGTTCGGATCTAAAAGAGACATCTTGATAAGGGTGCAGCGCTCTGAAGAAAAATTAGAGGCGGTAGGTTCGATGGTTCGTAGGAGTCTCATGGGGAAGTTTAATGTCGATGAGATTACGGTGGAAAGAGTAGAGATGGTTGGCCCAAAAGTAGGTCGCGATTTACGCGAAAAAGCGTTGCTCTCTATTTTATATGCCATCATAGGAATCGTGATTTATATTTCATGGCGATTTGAAGTTCAATATGCCATTGCAGCTATCATTGCACTGATACATGATGTGTTGGTGACCATGGGTGCTTTTTCGATTTTTGATAAGGAATTTACACTTGTGATTGTTGCTGCCTTCCTGACCATCATCGGTTATTCGCTCAACGACACCATAGTTGTGTTTGATCGCATACGGGAAAACCTGCGCCGAAAAGGGAAGTCCTCTATGTCTGAAATGATAAACATGAGTATCAACCAAACGCTAAGCCGAACCCTTTTAACATCGGGTACGACTTTGTTGGTAGTAATTGCTTTGTTCTTTTTCGGCGGCGAAATCATTCATGATTTTTCATTCGCCTTGCTCGTGGGAGTTTTTATTGGAACATATTCTTCTATTTTCATAGCCAGTGTGTTTCTGGTTTATTGGGATTCCCGGAAGACTGCCCACCGTTAGCGGCCTCTGTTATCCCGCGCTCAGGTGGGAAAGGGACAATAGTTTTGGCTGCTGTGTGAAATCCGTTCAACAAAAAAATACTGGTAAAGATCTAGTAGTTAAGGCGGAATCATTTGCATTTTGCTTTATGCCCGTGCTACATTTTTTTAAGCCTAATTTCTGAGATGGAGAATTATGAGTGTATCGCCAAAGATTCAGCTTCAACAACTGGTTGATTTACAAAAAGTTGACGATCAAATTTTTGAGCATAAAAAAGCTCTCGCCGATATTCCACACCAGCTCGACTCTGCGCGTTCCGAATTGGAAGAAAAGAAAAGAGTTTTAAAGATTGTGACGGAAGAAATAGCAGCACTGCAAAAACAGCGAAAAGATTTGGAGTTGGAGGTGCAGGGCGAAAATGACCATATGGCAAAAGCCAAAACCAAACTTCCAGCAGTAAAAACAAATAAAGAGTACACGGCGATCCTTACTGAAGTCGATACCGTCAAGGAAAGGGTGTCGAAGGTTGAAGACAAGGAACTCGAAATTATGGAAATTTTAGAGGTAAAAGCCAAAGAAATTCCCGGTGTTGAAAAAAAATGTAAGGAAGAAGATATATATTTTAACGAGTATCGGCAGAAAAAAGAGACGGAAGAGAAAAGGTTTAAAGGGGAACTGGAAGAACTGGTGGTAAAAAGGAAAAATATAGCAGATGAATTGGAAACCGTTATCTTAAAACGGTATCAAAAAATTTCTGATTCCCGCGAGGGAGGAGCGGTTGCAGGCCTCCAAGGAGATATTTGTCAGGGATGCTTCCAGCATGTGTTACCGCAGATGGTTATTGAGATCAAGGTTGGCGAAAAAATACATCAATGCGCAAATTGTTTGAGTTTTCTGTTTTGGGACGAGGTTCCTGAAACTTCAGTGCCGAAGTAAACTGGGTGATCGCTGTTTTGGCCCTTGGGTCGAGAGAGAGGAAAGTCCGGGCTCCACAGGGCAGGATACTCCGTAACTCGGAGTGAGGGTGACCTTAAGGAAAGTGCCGCAGAAAATACACAGCCTACCCGACTGTCAATAGTCGGCGGCAATGGTGAAAAGGCGAGGTAAGAGCTCACCAGTACTGCTGGCGACAGCGGTAGCTTGGTAAACCCTATCCGGAGCAAGATCAAATAGGAAAGTGGGTTGCCCGCCCTAGACTTTCGGGTTGATTGCTTGAGCCTGTTGGCAACAGCAGGCCTAGATTGATGGTTACCGCTTCATTTAATATGAAGAACAAAACCCGGCTTATGGTTTACTTCGGCTCCCCCTACCTGGAAATATTTAATTCCAAACTCTCTTTAGCATCCGTTCTATTATCTGGGTTTGCTATTTTCTTTCATATGTTGTTGGATAGAATTTCCCAAAGGGTCGGGTATAGCCAAGCTACAGACCGCGCTAATAACTAAAACGGTGATAGCTAGAACTGCGATAGGAAATGCGTATTGTTTAGATTTCTTGGAATTTATTATTGGGTAAGTTTACACAGTATCCTCCTTGATTTAGTGCATTATTCAGTTACCCTCTTATCGGACGCGGTCGTTGAAACCATAGTTTTTGCCTGCGTTTAGAGAGTTAATGCCCCGTTTTCAAGCTCTTTCAGTTTCCTGCATTTCTTGCTCCTGCCGCTCCAATAAAATACTACTCAAAGGTATTGTTATGATCTGAGGCTATGCAATAAGTGGGCAGAAATGACTAATTATCAAGGGTTAAGAAGCCGCTATAACTGTGATAGGCTATTCTTTTTCTATATTTAAACTCTTTACTATGTTCAGAAACTCAATACCTTTTAAATTCACTATATTCCTTCTGTCAGTTTTTCTAATGATGCCGGGATGGGCTCATGCTGATGAGCTTGCGCAGCCTGTATCTTTTGAAGAAAAATTATTTTTTGATCCCGATTTTGGTACGTTGCAAATGACAGATAGTCGAACCTATACCTCATCTCCAAGAAAAAGGGAAAGGTTGCAGGACTCGAAAAACAGACTGAGGATGAATCGCGATTATTTTATGGGTATATTTTCGGATATTGCTTATACCGCGACCTCGCCATTAAGTTGGGACGATTCTGATTGGATGAAAGCGGCTTGGGTTGCCGGTGGCACAGGTTTGTTTTTTATTCTGGATGAAGAAATAAGAGGTGGGTTTGAAGATAACCGCAGTTCTACCACAGACGATGTATCTAAATTTTTTGAGAGGTTTGGAAATGGAGCCATTAGCCTTCCCGCTTTAGGAGCTTTTTATCTTTACGGGTACTTTGGCGAAAATGCCAAGGCTGAGCGAACTGCTTTGATTGCGGCAGAAAGCTTTCTCGTAACCGGATTGTTCACAACCGTGTTAAAGACAGCGGCAGGTCGCCATAGACCTTCGACAGACGACTCCTCAACGTCTTTCGATGGGTTTACCACTGATCATGGCTCTTTTCCTTCTGGGCACACCTCCACAGTCTTTGCTATTGCTACCGTCATTGCGAATGAATATGAAGATGTTCCTTTTATAAAACCCATATCCTATGGCATTGCTACCATGACGGGGCTTTCTCGCATTAATGACGAAAAGCATTGGGCTTCAGATATTTTCATAGGTGCGGCTCTAGGTTATTTCACCTCGAAAACTCTACTGCGTTTGCACAGCAACAAAAAGGGCCAGCATTATACGATATACCCAAGAGTCGATAGAAATGGTGGCGGCATTGTATTAGCTAAAAGATTTTAATTCTCTACTTCTGACTTTCTGCCCAGAGAGAAAGTTTCTCGCGAAAAATTTTGGCGTTATGCCGCACATCCACGGGAAACTCTGTGTGGAAAAGCACTTTTTTTATGGATTGAGTCAAAGAGGATTTTGCTCCGCATTCTAAAAGTTCTGCTGTAAATTTTTGTCGTGTTGCTTGAGACTTTATTCTTTCCAGGTTTGAGGGTTCAATAATAATTACCGGCTCGGTTTTGGAGCCTGTACCGACCAGAGCAGAGCGTTTGACATCGGGATGCTGATTGAAGATGGCTTCGCAGGGAATGGTATAAAGTGTTTCGAGTTCGGTGATGACTCTGTGATTTTTTCTGCCATAGAACCAAAGACGGTTTTTTTCGTCCAGCCTTCCCAGATCCCCCATTCGATGCCAGAATGAATTTCCGTCTTCAATTTTGGCAAGCTGCGTCAAGTCTTGCCGATTGAAGTAAGTCCGAGTCGCCCATTCGGCTCTCACCACAATTTCACCCACGATGTTTGTGTCAGACTCTTTGATATCCTGCAATTTTAAAATCGGCTGGTCTGAAATTTCTATTATTTTAATTTCAACACCGGGAATCGGGTGTCCCACACAAGTTCCTTTTCCTTGATTAGATAAGGGCCATGTTTCGTCAAGAATTTCTCGCCTATCTATTAAGGACACCGGTAGAACTTCTGTAGCTCCATAGGGTGTATAAATTTTACAATCCTTATCAACGATGGTTTCAAACCGTGCAAGCAAATCACCGGAAACAGGAGCTCCTGCCATGATGATGCGCTTTAAAGTAGGGAGTTGAATTTTTTGGTCCAGGCAATATTGACTGACCGTATCCCATAACGCTGGCGAACCGAAACTGCTGGAAATTTTAAAATCCTGTATCGGGTCAATAATGTTTTTGGGGTCAACACGGGCAGGTTTCGTGGAATCCATATCAGGAATAATGCTGGTCATTCCTAACCCGCTGCTGAATAAGCCGAAAAGAGGAAATGTAGGTAGATCCGTTTCATCAGTTTGAATGTTAAATTGTTCCTGAAGAATGTTTACCTGATGGTTAAATATACCATGAGAAAATAGAACTCCTTTGGCAGGACCGGTGCTGCCACTGGTAAACAAGATAGCTGCGGGGTGGTCTTTTCCCATGGCGGCCATTTTAAAATCCGTTCCCCCCGAATGGCGCAACTTATTTAGAGTAGAACCACCCCAGAACCATCTTGCTCCAACGGTTACATTATGTTTGATGGACTTAAAAGTGCCTGGGAAAATTTTTTTAATCGCGTGGGCGAGAGGAATTGCAATAATTCCATGGGGCTGAACTTGCTTTATACATTTTAGTACATTTTTTTTACCAAGCCCAGGGTCGATTAAAACTGGAACCAGACCAGCTTTGAACAGGGAAAAAGTCAGGGTTACAAAATCGATTCCATAGGGAACCATTAGTAAAACTCGTTCACCTGATTTCATCCCGAATTGAATCAGGCCGGAGGCTAGCCGACTACTTTCCTGCTCTAATTCCTTAAACGTTCTCTGTCGCCCGCTGCGCATTTCGATGAGAGCAACAGATTCTGGTTTTTGATCAGCCCAGTGCTCCAGTCGTGCAGAAATGTTAAAAGTTTCTATTTGAGTCAAGGGATTTTGAGAGCCTTTTTTACCAGAGCTAATGTAACCTTTCTCTTTTGCGCATAAGACTCCCGATTGAGGACCGTGACCGCATTCTGGAGAGAGATAAAATCTCGTGGAATTCGAGACAAAAGAAAATCGATAATGTTCTCTGGTAAGTTTAGGTCAATGTCTTTTGCAAGCTTGTGAATAATTTTAGCGGTTGTATTATCATCAATGGGTTTTATTTCAGCAAGCATGCCCCACTGGAATCTGGAAGTCAGGTAATTTTCAGCATTCTTTATTTTATCTGGTGAAAAATTGCTTGCAAAAGCAACCTTGCCGCCATTTTCAATAACGGTATTGTATATGTGATAGAGTTTTTCCTGTGCTGCAACAGATGAAGTCAACGCCTCGACGTCGTCTAATAAAAAGTAGTCTACGTCCATTAGTTTCTTGAGAGCTTGTTGCGAATTCGATGACTCGCCATCACCGATTTTGTCGCAAAAGTCAGCACCTTTAATATACAAGGCCCGAGTGCTCTTTTTGCTGGCAAGGTTTCCAATGGAAAGCAACAGGTGTGTTTTTCCCAGATTTTTCTGGCCAAATAAAAAAAGAGATTGATAGGGGGTTTCGCTTTGGGAACAAAAATTTATGGCGGCATTAAAAGCAAATCGCGAACCATCTGATATTACAAAATTAGAAAAGTCAAACTCTGGACGGGTAGGAAAGTTGAGTAGTAACTGAGATTGTTCAGGCATGGTTAATTGGTCGCCATATAATGCCCGATTATTTAGGGCCAGCCTGAATTTCGATAAATGTACTTACAATATTCGATTCAACTCTTATTGTGCTTACCCAACCTTCTTTTTGATAATTCATGATGTGTTCTCTTTCAGTCTTGATAGAATTTACTAGAGCCCAGCCTTTATTTAGCATTTCGTTTTGGTAAAAAATAACTACATGATCAATCTTTTTATAGCCGGCAAAAAATAACCTTGCTACTTTAATATTTCCTGACCCAGCTTCATAAATCCATGATTTAGATTCATTTCGAGAAAAATCCGGAGGAACCGGTATATCTGAAAAAGGATAGGCATTTGCTTGCTGCGGCGGTCTTGATGGAGAGCTTTTCTTGCCATCTAATCCAATATTCCATTCTGCACATCCCGAAAAAATTAATATCATTAAAATATATATTGTTACACGCTTAAACATTCTGCTCAACTCCTAAATAAACAACCAGTAAGCCAATTATCATAAGAAAAAAGCCAATCACTCGCAATGTCGAATCCGGTATTTCGGGTAGTTTTTCAGCAAACGCTTTTACTTTTTGAGGAAAACAAAAATAAGGAATTCCTTCAAAAACCATCATTATACCTATTGCGGAAAGAAAAAAACTCATTATAGAGTGATATTCAAGTTGCTCAAAATTGGAGGTAAAATATTGCCTGAGTGATGTGTTCTGGCTTGCAAAACATGTTCGTATTTAAAACTTTAATAATGTGATTATTTTAATAATGTAATTCAGGAGGACCTGAATTAAACATGATTATCATTTATCTGTTATATTGAGTCAATATCTAAATGAAGGAATAAATGTAAAGGTGGGAAGGTTTTGTGAATGGTTTTGAGGTTGTAAATGTCGAAAAAATCATTATATTATTATGCTAAATCCACTTTAAAGTTATCCTCTCGTTTAAGCTAGATGATTAGGGTTTGAGTTCAAAGGTCGAGATTAAAAATATTTAATCTAGATTTAACTAGAGTTTAATTTCAGTTGATTACAGTTGATTACAGTTGATTATCACATTCGTGCTTTGAGATATGTTTAATCGGCATGGGTAGTTTTTATAACGAAAATGATGCTCATACAATTGAGGGTTAATTAAAATGTTCAAGATTTCTTCTCTATTTTTACGTTCCATCGGCGCAGTTTTTCTTTTCACCTTGGCGATGATTTCTGTCCCTAGTTCCTCCTTTGCTTTGAGCAGTGCGACGCAACAGTTTTCAAGCAACCTCTTCGTCGAAATCGCGAAAAAGCAGAACCCTGCTGTGGTAAACGTGAGTGTAAAATCAAAAACGAAAAAAGTGCATAACAATGTTCGCCCGCCAAATAGAGGTCCAAGGCATGGGCCGGGGAAGGGGCCTGATCCTTTCCGTGATTTTTATGACAAGTTTTTCGATAAGCGACCTAACCAGAAACCGAAGGGTGGTATGGGATCGGGATTTGTGATTGACAAGGAAGGTCATATCCTCACCAACTATCATGTGGTTGAAGGTGCTGATGAAATCGTTGTTATACTTGAGTATAATGGTAGCGAAAAAGAATATACCGCGACCCTGATCGGTTCTGACGAAAAAACCGATATTGCGCTAATAAAGATAAACCGTGATGAAAATACCCCAAAAGAATTCCCATTTTTGAGATTAGGAAGCTCTGAAAACCTTGAAGTGGGCGAATGGGTCATGGCTATTGGAAACCCATTTGGTCTTAGTCACACGGTTACAGTAGGCGTGGTCAGTGCTTTAGGTAGAAGTATTGGAGCAGGGCCCTATGATGAATTTATCCAGACCGATGCATCGATTAATCCCGGAAACAGCGGCGGACCTTTGATTAATATCAAAGGAGATGTGATTGGAATCAATACCGCAATTATTTCGGGGAATACCGGGGGGAATGTCGGTATCGGATTTGCTATTCCCATCAATATTGCCAAAGGAATCTTGAAGGACCTGAAAGAAAATGGTTCGGTAACTCGTGGCTGGCTGGGAGTTATGATTCAGAAAATTACTCCTGAACTTGCAAAGTCGTTTGGCTTGAATCAGAGCGAAGGAGCCTTGGTGGGTGATGTTATTCCTGACGGTCCGGCGTTTAAGGCGGGAGTTAAACGCGGTGATGTTATTGTCCAATTTAATGGGCAAGCAGTTAAAGATATGGAAGACCTGCCAAAAATAGTTGCAGCAACAACCCCGAATTCCGTTGTTGATGTGGAAGTGATTCGGGAAGGTTCGAAAAAAAATCTACAAGTTACTATTGAGATACTTAAAGATTCGCAGCCAACTTTGGTCGCTAAAGCAGCGGATCCTCTGGGTATGCAGGTTCAGGATATCACCAAGGAGCTTGCACAAAGCCTGCAACTGGAAGACACTCAGGGTGTGCTGGTTTCAGATGTGACTCCAGGTAATTCTGCGGCAGAATCTGGGATTCGCCGAGGGGATGTTATAGCCGAGATGAATCGTAACCCGGTAAAAAATATGCAGAATTATCAGCTTCTATTGGGTTCTGTGAAAAAAGGTGCTTCGGTTCTTTTCCTTGTTAAAAGGGGAGGCACGACGATTTATATAGCCGTCAAAGTTGGATAGCGGTTATTTAGCCTTTTATAATAATGGGGGAGCCGAGTTCAGGCTTCCCTTTTATTTATTTTTAAACTACTAAATTTAAATTAACGTGCGCATTCATTGGCTTTTTCTTTTTTTATGCTTTGTATTGCTTAATGCGCCTTTCGGTCTGGCGGGTGAACTAAATAACCGCAGAACGCCTCTTGTTGTTGCTGTAGAAAAAGTCAGTCCAGCAGTAGTCAACATCTACACCTCGGAAACTGGCCGACCCCTCCGTAATCCATTCAGAAAATTTGGCAATAATCTTTTTGACCAGTTCTTTCAGGATTTTTTTTCTAAAAATCAAAACAACAAAAAAAGCTTGGGTTCAGGAGTCCTTATAGATAAGGAAGGACATATTCTTACCAACGAACATGTGGTGGCGCGAGCATCCCAAATCCGTGTGGCTTTGAGCGATAAACGGGAGTTTGGAGCAAGAGTGATCGGCGCTGATATTAAATCAGATCTGGCGATTATTAAAATAGATTCCGAAGAATTCCTACCTTTTGTGCCCATGGGGCGTTCCGATGATTTGATGATTGGCGAACAGGTGCTTGCCATTGGCAATCCCTTTGGTTTACGCCATACCGTGACTACGGGAATCATCAGTGCCTTAAATAGAAATATTAGAGCCGGAAAAAACAAGATATACAGTGACTTTATCCAGGTAGATGCATCCATCAACCCGGGGAACAGTGGTGGCCCTCTTTTGAACATCAATGGATCGTTGATCGGTATCAATACCGCCATCTATCAAAAAGCAGAAGGCATTGGTTTTGCCATTCCCATAGACGATGCCAAACGAATTGTTGATGAATTGATTCATTTCGGAAAGGTGAGACGGGGCTGGCTTGGAGTTTCTGTGCAGGAAATGGATCCGCAGCTTTCGCGCCACTTTAAACTCGATAGAAAAAAAGGGGTGCTGGTAGTTCGTGTCGCTGAAAAAAGTCCGGCAAAAGCAGCGGGCTTGAAACGAAGTGATATAATCGTGGCAATTGAAGGCCATGAGGTGACAAATAAATCTGAATTTCGTGGGCGAATGGCCTCTTATACTGTGGACGATAATGTTCGCTTTTCAATTCTACGAAATGGTAAAAGCCTCGAATATGTTGTTCGCGTTACCTCAATTCCCAAGCAATATGTTGCAGAGTTTACCCAAAACTGGCTAGGCCTTAAAGTGCAGCAGAACAATCCTCGTTTCGCCAGAAGCAATCGATTAGCGACCAGCAAAGGGATGGTGGTTATGAATGTGGTTCCCAAAAGTGCCGGCGATAGAACAGGTATCAGTGTGGGAGATGTTATCAGGCAAGTGAATCAGGATAGGGCTGATAATGAAGAGGACTATAATAAAGCCATTGCCGATCTGAATAACCCGGACCGTATAATGCTACTGGTGCAAAGAGGTCGGCAGGGATATTATGTAACTCTGGAACCTTGAATGAACGAAACAGAAAAAAAAGAAGTCGCATTATTGAGAAATAAAATCCACCTGCAGGACCACCTGTATTACGTTAAAGATTCCCCCGAAATTTCAGACAGAGACTACGACTCCCTTTACCATCGCCTTAAAGAGCTTGAAGGTAAATATCCTGAATGTGTGACTGCCGATTCCCCGACTCAACGGGTTGGTGGAAAGGTTGATGAGCGGTTTCAGAAGGTGGTGCATCCTGTTCCTATGCTCAGTCTGGATAACACCTTCAATGTGGATGAGGTGCGTGCCTTTCATCAGCGCATAATAAAAGGTCTACCAGATGTTGCAGAAGATTCCATTGAATATATTGTTGAACTGAAGTTTGATGGACTGGCTGTTGCCCTTACCTATGAAGATGGAAAGCTGGTACGGGGTGCAACGCGCGGAGATGGTGTGCAGGGAGAAGACGTTACTGCGAACCTGAAAACCATCCGTTCTATTCCTCTGGAAATCTCCACCGAACCGTTTAGGAAAATTGAAGTGCGGGGTGAGGTTTATATGCCACGAAAAGAATTTAAAAGGTTGAATGTTCTTCGTGAAGAGGCCGAAAAAATTCCTTTCGTGAATCCAAGAAACGCAGCGGCGGGAGCTTTAAGGGTGCTTGACCCTGCGGTTACCGATTCGCGAAAGCTGGGTGTCTTTATTTATTCGGTGGGTTTTTTGGATAATAATATTTGCGAAACTCATTCCGAGTTACAGGAAAAACTTGCGTCCTTACGATTCCCAGTGAATGAACATAACCGACGGTGTTCTAATTTGGAAGAAACGCTGGCGATTATAGAAGAGTGGCGAACGAAAAAGAACGATCTGGATTACGAAGTGGATGGACTGGTCATTCAACTAAACTCGTTGGCCTATAGAAAAAAACTGGGGTACACCTCTAAGTTTCCAAGATGGGCGGTTGCCTATAAATATGAAGCTGAACAGGCAGAAACAGAGGTTCTTGAAATCGTCTGTCAGGTAGGGCGTACAGGTTCCATCACTCCTGTCGCAAATTTGAAACCGGTTTTTGTTTCTGGGTCTACCGTCAGCCGCGCAACCTTGCATAACGAAGATGAGATCAGAAAAAAAGATATCCGAGTTGGAGATAGGGTTGTTATAGAAAAGGCAGGAGAGATCATCCCGAAAGTCGTCCGCGTGGTCGATCTCAAGAACAAGCGCAATGCGGAATTCAAAATGCCGATTCTTTGCCCGAAATGCGAGACAAAAATTTTCAGGTCAGAGGGCGAAGCCGCATGGCGATGTGTTAATGCGGCTTGTCCGGCGCAGTTGAAGGAACGTCTCAAACACTTTGCCTCGCGCAAAGCCATGGATATTGACCATATGGGGCCGGCAGTGATTGACCAGTTGGTAGCGTCGGGCCGTGTTAAAAATTTTTCAGATTTGTATACTTTGAAACAAGAAGAGGTCGCCGGCCTAGACCGTCTCGCTGAAAAATCGGCGAAAAATTTGATAGATGCGATCGATAAAAGTAAGTCCGCAGGGTTAGCCCGGTTACTTTTTGGTTTGGGAGTTCGCCATGTGGGGCAAAGAGCCGCTTCTACTCTGGCTAAAAATTTCCAGTCTATTATGGCATTAAAAGAAACGTCTTTCGAAGATATGGAGTCGGTCATGGAGATTGGCCCGGTGATCGCTGAAAGTTTGAAAAGTTTTTTAGATCAAGGCGCCAATATGCAAGATATAGAAAACCTCTCGAATTCTGGTGTTGTGTTAGAAGATCAGGAGACAGGACAAAAAGAGGGTGGGGAGTTGATAGGGAAACAGTTTGTACTAACGGGAACTCTCTCCGAATTTTCTCGAGATGAGGCCAAGGAAAAAATTGAATTGTTGGGGGGAAGGGTCACCTCAGCCGTTTCAACTAAAACAGATTACATTGTTGCAGGAAAAGATGCGGGCTCGAAATTAGCGAAGGCGAAAAAACTTAAAATAAATGTTCTCGATGAAAAAGAATTTCAAAAACTAATTGAAGCGGTTTGATTTTTCTAGGAGGAAGAACTTGCTCTAGTGGGGGGGCGTCTTCGCTGAGGTCCTTTTCCATTGCGAGGGCGATTGCTGGAATTGGTTTTTGCTTTGGGTGGAGACGTGCGGCGACGTTTTCTTCGAGGTGGCGTACCTTCTTTTTCTGTAAGATATAATTTTTCGTCTGCCCAAGCAACCGGTATTTTCTTTTTTAAGTAAACTTCGACACGCTCCAGATGTTGCGCAAAGTCTTCACAGCACAAGGTGATGGCAGTGCCTTTTTTTCCTGCTCGGGCCGTGCGGCCGATCCGGTGAACATAGTCTTCCGCATCCTGTGGAAGGTCGTAGTTGATTACATGGGTTATGTCATCAACATGCAATCCGCGCGATGCAACATCG
>Ga0115000_10000477_pt1 | contig 37428 bp, 28 predicted proteins | sample ArcticOcean_MG_C_6_FD_89690 | JGI IMG/M metagenome (GOLD analysis project Ga0115000, IMG submission 89690) | Marine microbial communities from western Arctic Ocean - ArcticOcean_MG_CB8_128 | ecosystem: Environmental > Aquatic > Marine > Oceanic | place: Arctic Ocean: Canada Basin | collected...
CCTGACTGTTTCATCATACCAAACCTTCCTCGCACCCAATGTACTCACACCTGACTCCTTAAGCTCTATCTTATTTACAGGGAACTTGGAAACTATATTTCCTCCAGAAGCCCTGCCTTTGATGCTAATATCCGAGAAGTTTAAGTTCAGTTTTAGCTTCTTCAATCTAGGGTTTTTACGCAAATAAACCGTTACGATTTCTGCCTCACCATTTCTATTTGCCGAGAAATATAATAGTTTTGACTTAGGTGTTCCTTTAGTGACAGGATATCCCTTGTCCCTTGTAATGGATTTTACATTAAATCTCTTCACCATACTTCTACCGGAGGCTCCATCGTGATAAATCACATTATATGTGGTTCTCGCATCACCTTTCTTCCAAACCGCTACATGTATGATATCCTTTCCAAAGAAGGCTTTGCTGCTGACTTTACTGACTTGCATAGTCCCATCCTGAAGGAAAACAATAACATCATCTATGTCACTACAGTCAACTATGAATTTACCTTCTCCACGCTTTAAACCTGTACCCACAAATCCTTCTTCGGCTTGGACGTACAGCTTTGAGTTCGCCACAGCCACTTTAGACCTGTCGATTGTGTCAAAAGTTCTTAACTCTGTCTTTCTCTCCTTCCCTGCACCAAAGTTCTTTTTAAGCGTTTTAAACCAATCTATTGCATAATCCGTGAGATTAGCAAGATTATGCTTAACGCTATCCATATCTGTCTCTAAACTGGCGATTTTCTTATCCGCTTTAAACGCATCAAATTTAGAAATTCTCTTAATCCTGATCTCAGTAAGTCTTGTAACATCTTCATCGGTTACGGTTCTCAGTAAGTGTTTTGTGTAAGGCTTCAATCCTTTGTGGATACTCTCTAAAATCTCATCCCAAGTTTCACATTCTTCTATATCTCTATAGACTCTGTTCTCGATGAATATTTTTTCTAAAGAACTAAAATGCCAAGACTCCTGCAACTCGCTTAACTCTATCTCAAGCTCCCTGCCTAGAAGATACTTAGTTCTTTCTGCAGACTTCACTAGTATCTCTGTAACACCTATAAACTGAGGTTTATCATCCAGTATCACACAAGCGTTGGGAGCAATACTAACTTCACAATCCGTAAACGCATAAAGAGCATCCAGCATCTTATCCGGACTGACATTATTCGCCAGGTGAACTACCACTTCCACAACCTTAGCCGTGTTATCCTCCACCTTCTTAATTTTAATCTTACCCTTGTCGTTAGCCTTAAGAATACTATCAATTAACGAACTTGTCGTGACCCCAAAAGGAACCTCACGCACAACTAGGGTCTTATTATCTAGCTTATCAATTTTCGCTCTAACGCGAATTCTACCTCCCCTCAAACCATCGTTATAAAGCTCAACATCCGCCATTCCACCACTGGGGAAGTCAGGCACTAGTTTAAACGTCTTCCCTAGAAGGGTGGCGATACTTGCATCAATAAGGTCGTGGAAATTATGCGGAAGTATTTTACATGCCAAACCCACTGCAATCCCCTCCACACCCTGAGCTAACAAAAGTGGAAATTTCACAGGCTCAGTTTCCGGCTCCTGATTACGACCATCATAGGAAGCTAGCCAAGTCGTAGTTTTCGAATTAAACAGAACCTTCTTCCCGAATTTACTCAACCTCACCTCGATGTATCTAGCCGCCGCTGCTCTATCTCCAGTGAGAATGTTACCCCAGTTCCCTTGGCAGTCTAGAAGGAGTTCTTTTTGGCCTATTTGAACCATAGCATCACCAATACTGGCATCACCATGAGGATGGAACTTCATAGTGTTTCCTATGACATTAGCCACCTTGTGGAACCTGCCATCGTCCATCTCGTCAAGCGAATGGAGTATTCGCCTTTGGACGGGCTTAAGCCCATCATACTGATGTGGAACAGCTCTCTCTAAAATTACATAAGATGCATAATCTAGAAAGTAATCATTATACATGCCTTGAACCTTTACGACATGGTCCATCTCATCACTTTGACCTCCATTGTCTCCATGCGAGAAATCATCATCCCTCTCTTCTTGGGTGTCGCCTGTGTTTTCTGTATCAATCATACCTCTAAGCTTGTTCTACTGATTCTGTTGACGATTCCTCTTCTACAACGCTAGTGGCGTCATCTGTATCGGCTTGAATAGCATCATCTTTGTCAACTCTAAGATTATCGATGATGAACTTCTGCCTGTCTGGCGTGTTCTTACCCATAAAGAAATCTAACATGTCTTGGAGGTTCGCATCGCGGCCTAACACGACAGGATCGATCCTCATGTCTTCTCCTATAAAGTGAGAGAACTCATCAGGGCTGATCTCTCCTAGACCCTTGAATCTAGTTATCTCAGCTCTTACACCGATTTTCTCAAGCGCAGCTTTCTTTTCTATGGAGTCGTAACAGTATATAGTCTCTTTCTTATTCCTAACTCTAAACAATGGAGTTTGAAGGACATACAGGTGACCCTTCTTAACTAGATCGGGGAAAAACTGTAGAAAGAAGGTGATTAGCAATAAGCGAATATGCATGCCGTCAACATCGGCATCTGTTGCAATCACGACCTTGTTATAACGTAGCTGCTCTAGATTATCTTCAATATTTAGTGCGGCTTGAAGAAGGTTGAACTCTTCGTTTTGGTAGACTATTTTCTTAGTTAATCCGTGACAATTGAGGGGTTTTCCCTTGAGTGAGAAAACAGCCTGAGACACGACGTCTCTAGCCTTAGTGATAGAACCCGAAGCAGAATCACCCTCCGTAATAAAGAGTGTCGAATCTTCATTCCTGTCTTTTTTATCGTTTAAATGAACTCTACAATCGCGCAGTTTCTTATTGTGAAGGGATGCCTTCTTTGCTCTCGCTCTCGCCAGTTTTTTTATACCTGCCAAATCCTTACGCTCTCGCTCATTCTGAAGGATTCTACCCTGTAGTGCCTGAGCAGTCTCTGGATTTCTATGTAGAAAGTTGTCGAATTCTCTTTTTAGAAAATCGAACATAAAGGTCTTGAGCGTGGGTCCTTTTGGGCCCATATCACTTGAGCCGAGTTTGGTTTTCGTTTGGGATTCAAAAACAGGCTCCTCAACCTTAACACTAACAGCACATACTATACCCGACCTGATATCTCCTGTATCGTAATCTTTACCGAAAAAATCTCTGACAACCTTAACGTACGCCTCTCTAAAAGCTGCCTGATGCGTCCCGCCTTGTGGAGTGTACTGACCGTTTACAAAACTCTGAATGTCTTCTCCATAAGAATCCGAATGAGTGATCGAAACTTCAATATCCTCACCCTTAATATGAATGATAGGGTATCGAGGAGTGCCATCCATTCCTGCCTCAAGCAAGTCAAGTAAACCTCTGTCGCTCTTAAACTTATCACCATTTAGGTAAATAGATAGTCCAGTGTTAAGATATACGTAATTCCACAATAATTTCTCAACGTGCTCCATCCTGTACTTATAGGACTTGAACAGCTCATCATCTGGCGTAAAGGTGACAATAGTACCAGTTCTCTTAACAGATGCTTGAATGGGTTCATCGGTTATAAGCTCTCCGATGCTGAATGACGCTGTCTTCGACTCTTCTGATCTAACACTCTCTACAATGAAAGTTGAAGACAATGCATTAACTGCTTTAGTACCTACTCCATTTAGACCAACCGTTTTCTTAAATGCTCTAGAATCGTACTTACCTCCAGTATTAATTTTAGACACGCAGTCTACAACTTTCCCGAGCGGAATACCGCGACCATAATCTCGAACTTTAACCTGGCCGTCCTTAATCTTAACCTCTATGGTTTTTCCATTACCCATAGTGAACTCATCGACACTATTATCCATCACCTCTTTTAGAAGGACATATATGCCGTCATCGGCATCTTTACCGTCGCCGATTTTACCGATGTACATACCGGGGCGCATACGAATATGCTCCTTCCACGATAGGGATCTGATGTTATCCTCTGTATAGCTAATTTGTTCTGCCATGAAGAGGCACAAGTTAGTGTAATCAGTCATCGACTATCCACTGAAAATACACTACTTTTTCCACAATTATTCAACCGTTTTTAACGAGGAATCTGTACTAACTTGCGAAACCTAAACAGAAAAATCTCAAACAACGATGTCTTCACCTATTCGCAAATTAGAACCTAGCTCTCTTTGGAACAGATTTGCCGACTTAAATGCCATCCCTAGACCATCAAAACACGAGGAACGCGTTTGTGAATGGCTAGTCTCTTGGGCGAAAGAACACGGCCTCGAAGTAACTCAGGATCATGTGGATAACATCCTAATGAGAAAGCCCGCAACATCAGGCATGGAGAACCGACAAACAGTAGTTCTGCAAAGCCACGTGGATATGGTTTGTCAGAAAAACAACGATACCGAGTTCGATTTCATGACTGAAGGCATTAAAATGTATATTGATGGGGATTGGGTACGAGCAGAGGGAACTACGCTAGGCGCCGACAACGGAATAGGAGTAGCTTCTATCTTAGCTGTACTTGAAAGTGACGACATTCCACACCCACCACTTGAAGCACTTTTCACGATAGATGAGGAGACTGGAATGACTGGGGCGCTAGGACTAAAGGGTGGCTTTCTTAAAGCGTCTATCCTTTTGAATCTAGATACTGAGGATGATGATGAGATAAGCATCGGATGTGCGGGCGGAGTAGACTTAACCTCGTCGGGAACGTACACACCAGAAGAAACTATAAGCGAAGGAAATACTGGGGTATATATAGTTGTAAAAGGAGCTAGTGGCGGCCATAGCGGAATGGATATTCACAAGGGGATTGCTAACGCGAATAAATTAATAAACCGTGTTCTTCTAGAAGCTCTTGAAAGTGTTGACTTTAGATTAAGTGAGATGCATGGTGGAGGACTTAGGAACGCTATCCCTCGTGAAGCTAATGCCTTAATAGTTCTGGCTAATAAGGATATGGAGGTCCTGGAGAATGCTCTTAGAGCTACTGCAAATGACCTGGCTGCCGAATACAAGACTACTGATTCGGGGCTGAATATTACTTGGACTACTCAGGATAGCCCTTCTCACGCTCTGCCTGAAGATGTGCAGAATGCATTATTACTAGCTATTCAGACTTGCCCAGTGGGTATTCACAGGATGAGTCCGGATATTGTGGGGTTAGTCCAAACCTCAAACAATCTCGCTCGAATAGAAGTAGAAAATGGAAAAGTAAACATCCAATGTTTAAATCGCAGCTCTGTGGATTCCGAGAAACTAGATCATGCCAGATCCATTGAAGGCGCATTTACTTTAGCGGGACTTACAACGAAAAGAGGTGGGGCTTATCCAGGATGGACACCTAACCCCTCTTCAGCCGCAGTTGAGATGTTAAGAGCTCTTTACGTCGAGAGGTATAACGAAGACCCGAAGGTTATGGCATGTCATGCCGGACTTGAGTGTGGGATTTTAGGCACTAACTATCCAGATATGGATATGGCTTCGTTCGGTCCTAACATTAGAGGAGCGCATAGCCCAGACGAATGTGTTCAGATTTCATCTGTACAGAAGTTTTGGGGGTTCTTCCTTGAAGCATTAACTAGAATACCAGAACGTGCCTAAACTGATATTAATCATAAACGACGATGGGATTACCTCTAACGGGATTGAAGCTCTAGCAGAGGCTGTTTCTGACTTAGGCGAAGTTCATGTTGTGGCACCTGACAGTCCGCAATCTGGAATGGGTCATGCAGTAACTATCGACGATATTCTGAGGATAAAAAAGTTCAACTTTCCTGTGGAAGGCGTTACCGCTCACAGCACCTCTGGAACACCAGTAGACTGTGTGAAGCTGGCTATCTTCAAGATTCTAGACAGAAAGCCTGACCTATTAATAAGTGGTATTAATCACGGAAGTAACAGCTCTGTTAATGTTATTTATTCCGGGACTATGGGAGCGGCTATAGAGGGAGCTGTAGAGAATATCCCATCAATTGGCTTTTCTCTTTTGGACCACGACCCCGATGCAGATTTCAGTGCCTCAAAGAAGGTAGCTAGAATGATGTGCAAAGAGGTACTTGAACGTGGGCTTCCGAAGGGAGTTTGCCTGAACGTGAATATTCCTAAGGTCTCAGAGAAAGAGCTTAAGGGAGTGAAGATTTGTAGGCAGTCCGATGGTTACTGGAAAGATGAATTCGATGAAAGGATCGCGCCGAACAAAGAAGTTTACTACTTACTTAAAGGGACTTTTACTAATAATGATAAGGGACAGGACACCGATGAACATGCGCTTGCAATGGGTTATGCTTCGATAGTTCCTACACAGTTTGATCTAACAGCTCATAAAGTAATTTCAGAAATAAATTCTTGGGGTCTTAATATGGATGATAAATGAGAGAGAAACTAGATACTATTGTCGGAGGTTTGATTTCGGGGATAATCGGAGGCTTTTTAGGTCTTCTGATATTCGGGGTGTATTGGTCGTTGTCATCTGGTCATAGCCTGATATATTTCGCTAACCTTTCTACCTACGCAATGGTTACGGATAACTTCATTACAATAAGTACGTTGGCAAACATCCTCATCTTTTTTATCGGAATTAAACTAGATATGATGAAATTCTGCAAGGGTATTATGATGATTATAATGGTTTCTGTTCCATTAGTTATTTGGCTACAGATGCAAGCAGGCATATCATAGAGGATACTGATGTCTAGCCGAAAGAAAAAAATATTTATCGTTGCCGGCGAAGCTTCTGGAGATATTTATGGCGCTCTAGTTGCTAGGGAATTAGCACTGCTAGACAACGTGGAAATTCAGGGATGGGGAGGCGCAGAAATGACTGCGGCTGGAGTGGGAGTAACACAGCACTATAGAGATCTAGCGTATATGGGGCTTTATGAGGTCATTGTGAATCTTAAAAAGATCACCGGAAATTTGAATAGATGTTGGAAAGAAATTGATGCGTATAACCCTGACGCGTTAATACTTGTGGACTTCCCTGGATTTAATATGAGAATTGCTAAGAAGGCACATAAAAAAGGGATAAATACATTTCAATTCGTTGCACCTAAGATTTGGGCATGGAAGGCTGGTAGGATTAAGCAGTTAGCAGAAAACTACACGGCAGTCTTTCCTATCCTTCCTTTTGAGGATATACTGCTTAAGAGAGGTGGTGTGAATTCTATTTACTGCGGGCACCCTCTTTTAGATTCCATAGACGATGTGAAAAAGCCACCAGCTGAGACTAAGGTTTTAGCGTTGCTTCCTGGGTCGAGAAAGCAGGAGATTAAGAAGATGCTTCCGGTTATGCTGGAGGTTGCAGCGGAGATGGAAGGGTTTAGTGCAGTTATAGCTGGGGCGCCGGGATTAGAGCCGCAGGACTATAAAGCCGCAAACGATCAAGGAGTTGAAGTAATATTTGGGGATACAAGGGACCTGCTTTCCGGGGCAGAGATTGCTCTCATCGCATCAGGTACTGCTACACTTGAGGCGGCGCTGCTTGACACACCGCATGTTTTGGTGTATAAGACGAGCAAGCTGACATATGTCGCGGCTAAAGCTGTTGTAAAAGTGAAATATATTGGATTGCCTAACTTGATTCTCGACAGAGAGCTCGTGCCCGAATTGATTCAGGATGAATGCACATCAGGGAACATCACATCTTGCCTTAAGTCCATTGCTAAAGCACCATCTCACCAACTAAAAGGATTCGGGGAGATTAGACAGATACTTGGTAATAGTGGCGCTTCTAAAGAAGTTGCGAAACGGATATTAGAAATTATTAATCCTAGCTGAAGACGGATATTTCGCAGTAATTACAACTGTGACAACCTTCTTCTCAAATGGCATTAAGTCAAGAGCGAAAACCACTTCGTGGTTGATGTTGTCTACTACCCCGCCTTCTGAAGCCACTACTGTAAGAATTACATCTGACTTTCTAGTAAGCGTTCGTGGAAATTTGTCAACTAGATCTACACTTATGTGGTCGTCACTGTCGTTTTCTACGGTCAGCTCCCAGGTTTGGACTACAGTCTTCTTACCAGCAAAAACAGACGATTTACTTTCCTCAGTTTTAAGCTCTCTAGAGCAAAGGACATGAGGATTAGCACCCAACGGCAGGATTAATGTATCGCCAACAGTGGGTAATTCCATGAAAAAACTACCTAGATAAGAATTACCCGATACAACTTGGGCCCAGCCACTCATCAAATCTTTCCCTAACCAGTCTGGACATCTAACTGTTGCGTACCCCTCAGAACTAACAGAAGGGGCAACAAAATAGCGCACATCACCTGATAGTGTAAACTCGTTTATTTCAACTCTAACCGGCTTGCCATCACCATTAACTATGGTATTAGGCTTAACTGTGAAATGATAACGAGCTGATCCTGCGAAAGTGTCATCCTCGAACTCCACTTCATCAGACACTTCCTTCATGTGCATCTCATCAATATATACAAACGTACTATTCGACCTAGCCCCTCGATTTGATATTTTCGATTGAGTATTTGTGGAAACTACCCAGTCCTCAAAATCTGACGGGCTTAGTGAACCGGATGGTTTTCCACTCACTAACACTATATCAGCTCCCTGCCAGTCAACTCCAGAAGATTGAACCACGACAGCATTACGTTGAAAAACCACAGAAGAGCCCACATAATTCACCTCGTACTCTGGCGACCAGCTTGCCGATTTAGTTAAGTAGCTAAGAGTAATAAGAGACGACTTTGGTTTAGCGGCAACATTAGTGAGTATCATATGTACCACCCCTTCTTTATCTGCATCCAAACTTAGCAACTCGTTTTTAATCACGAGTAAGCTACTTAGTTCCTCTTTAATAATCTTTACGGTAATTTCCGCCTCAAGTATTTCTAAACCTATTTCCTGGTTACGCTCTCTTAAAAAGTCAGCCATTTCAATCACATCATCAACTAGCAGCACCTCTTGATGTGAACCTATTTTCCTGTTTGCTTTAAGAAACTGTTTCTCTTCAAGTAAAGTGTTAATCTGAACCTCGAACACTCTAACTCGCTTATCTAGATTGTCGATGGAGAGGCTTACCTCTTCAAGCCGCTCGGATCTAACACCATTGCGGTTTATCACCTCATAACGCATAGACTGAAGGGTAACGCCAGGCTGTAGGTTAATCTGTATGGTGGAAGCGAGAATATCTGCTGCAACGCCTTTGACTTCGACTTCAATTGTAGAACCCGTAAAGCTTACTAAACCCGCATGAGAAACGTGAGCGCCAGATTCGTGAATGGCCACATTAATAACTGGCCACGTTTCCGTTTTCACATCTTGAGAAAAGACGACGTTTTGATTTATTAAAACTAATACAAGAAAGGATAATAATGAGTTTCGAAAAGTCATATTCATGAGAGCAAGTTAGTTAAAGTCCACAGAAAACTGTGTCAACGGAAGCACCATAAGCTATCCACCATCCTAAACCTCCTTCGATGTTTGACAACACATTCGTGGGTGGAGCAAATGGATTACCCTGAGCAGAGTAAGCAGATTCGAAACTCATTACCGCATCAAAAGCTACTTGATCTATGGACTCAAGTCTCACAAGAACAGTATCACCTGTTTTCCAAAAACCATATTCTGCAGTATGAGCGTCGAACTCTGAAGGAGAACGAAACATAGAAAAGGTGAATTGCTGTCCATTAATAAAGCTATCATCCCATGGAGAACCCAGTGGGTAAATGAATGCGGCATCCTTCTTCATCCCCGCTAGCTCGTGCCATTGCGGATATTGGTTAATTCGCATTGAAGACCATCGGTAAGAGTTACCTAAAGTGTCAGGGTCTGTGTAGGTATTGCTAATGTATCCTAGGCTATCCTGGTCAGCTGTGGCTGGGACGAAAAAAAACGTTTCTTCTAATGGCACTATTACATTTAACTTCGAGGTAGCATTAATCTCATAGTCATCGAGAACCACATGTAAATCGTAAACCTTGCCTTCTGCTCCTATCAGGTTAACTTCTGTCAGAGAGGTGTAGGCACAGAGAGGAAACATCGTAAGTGACTGAACACTTACTCCTATTCCTGCTGCAATTAATTCTAACTGTTCCAATGGCAAATCCGAAGTGCATATTTCATCAAGTTCATATGTCTCACCATCGACAGAAACAGTAACATGAGCTCCGCCTAAATAGAAACCATCTAATGGATTCCCTATGGGTGTGAAATACCCCTGTGACTCACTCAACAAAATAAATGGCATCTCTCCATTCCTTATACTACCCTCTACCACGAGCATAGGGTCAGCATCTGGAATGTCAATTTCTATGATTTTCGTGCAGCCTATACTTAGCGCCAACACACTCAATAATAGGATAGTCAGAGGCTTAATGACAAGAGCTTTACAAATAGGTGTAATCATAATACAAAAGTAGATGTACTTAGACCGCTTAGGGCACGTCAGTTTCCCTAAATTCGCAAAACGAATATTGACATGCTGAACAGACGACACATCCGAATTAAGATTTTTCACATCCTCTATGGTTTTTACCAAGACGAAGAGAGAAACGCAGTAAAGGCGAAATCCGCTTTAGATCACAGCATTACAAAGATGCACGAGCTATATCTGTTACTATTAAATATGGTCTCTGACATGCAGGGACTAGCAATTGACCGCATCGAAACTGGGAGAAAGAAACAACTTCCTACTGCAGAAGATTTGCATCCTAACACCAAGTTCGTGCGCAATGCTCCACTAAGAGTACTCGCTAATAGTAAAAACTTGAAGTCTGAGACAGAAGAACTCGGTATGGGATGGGGGAATAAAAGAGAGTTGTTACGCAACATGTTCCGCGACTTAGTTGAAGATGATGAGTATACTGCATATATGGCATCTGATGAGCGTGGTTACAAACACGACAGAGATTCTCTAATTCGCATGTTTAGAAAAAACCTAATCAATCAGGAAGCCTTCCAAGACATGATTGAGGAAGAAAGTATTTTCTGGATAGACGATTTAGATCTAGCGAGCTCCATGGTAATAAAAACAATTAAGTCTATTCAGGAAGATGATGACGAAGTTGAGTTGCTACAGGTTTGGAGAGAGGATGATGACGACAAAGAATTTATGGAGGGTCTATTTGCCCAAACCTTAGCTCAAGGTGAGACTAATGAAGTCTTGATAAAGGAAGGAGCCCAAAACTGGGAGCTTGAACGCATTGCCTTAACAGATAGGATTCTTATGAAAATGGCGTTAGCTGAAGCAAAAGAATTCCCGTCTATTCCGCTAAAGGTTACTCTTAACGAGTATATCGAGCTGTCAAAATATTACAGCACTGAAAAAAGCCATGGCTTCATCAATGGAATCCTCGATCAACTATTCATAAAACTGGTCGATTCAGGTGACATAAAAAAGACTGGTCGAGGACTAGTGTAAACCCCGTTAAACTCAATGAGAGTTAGCATATTTATCTTATTAAGCGTCTGCTTATTTTTCAGCTGTGAGAACACGCCGCCAAGGCTAAGTACTGATCTGATTAATATCCCTGCACCAGATTTGGCACAGAAAAACGCACCACAAAAGACACCGATTATTCAATTTGAAGAAACCCAACTCGACTTCGGAACTATAGCAGCCGGTAAGAGGATTGTTCATACTTTCAAATTTAAAAACACTGGAAACTCGCCACTTCTAATTGCTAGCATTCACACACCTTGTGGCTGCACAGTAGCAAGAGAATGGCCTAGGGATCCCATATCTCCTGGCGGTGAAGGAGAGATTTTAGTGGAGTTTGACTCTAGCGACAGAGTGGGACATCAGGATAAAGAAATTGATGTAATCACGAATGCTATTCCTGCAACAACTAAACTTATCTTAGTCGGTGATGTAATAGGTCCTAATTACACGCCTTCAGACATCAAGTAGAATATTAAATATTAAACGTAACAACATGCTCAACATCTTTTTACTACAAGCTGTCGAAACTACTAGTAGTGGCCCTACATGGATTCTTCTAGGGGGATTATTCCTAATTATGTACCTCTTCATCTTTCGCCCTCAAATAAAGAAACAGAAAGAATCTAAAGCCTTTAGAGAAGATGTTGCTAAAGGCCAAAAAGTCGTCACGATAGGCGGACTTCACGGGAAGATTGTTTCTGTGAGCGACCTTACTGTGGTTCTTGAACTCGAGTCGGGAAAGGTAAGAGTTGACAAAAACGCTCTATCTCCAACAGGAGCACCAGACGAGGTAGAGGTTCAGAAATAAGAACTATGGCTTCGAATTCTGATAACATCCCTAGAATTTCATTTGGACTTTCATTACTTCCCGTAGTAATTCTAGTAACTGTCTTAGCTGCTGACGTTTACTTTTTCAAAGACGACAGTTCTTATGGTCCTAACCAAATTGCTTTGCTTTTTGCTGCGTTGATCGCAGGGGGAATCGGAATGTGGAAGGGTGTGAAATGGGAAACCATTAATAAAAGTATCGCAAGCAGCATAGGGTCTTCAACCGAGGCTATATTAATTCTACTCCTTATAGGTGCGTTAGCTGGAACATGGCTCATGGCTGGAATCATTCCCGCTTTCATTCACTACGGGTTGATGATATTAACACCTAAGATATTCCTGTTCGCGGCCTGTATTGTCTGTGCTGTGCTTTCACTAGCAACGGGAAGCTCTTGGGGCACAATTGGAACAGTGGGAGTCGCTTTTATAGGTATAGGTACAGCCCTAGGTCTTGAGACTGGATGGGTAGCAGGAGCCATTATTAGTGGAGCATATTTCGGGGATAAGATGTCACCTCTTTCTGACACTACGAACCTAGCCCCTGCAGTAGCCGGGACGGATCTGGTTACGCACATAAAATACATGACTATCACGACGATACCTAGTATCGCGGTAGCACTTATAGTATTTTTAATAGTGGGGTTTTTCGGTGACAACGTCGCAGTAGAGCCTACTATATCTGAGGGGTTTAGCGAAGCCGTTAACTCACTATTCAACATTCATCTGGGGTTATTCATAGCGCCGGTTGCTGTGATAGTATTAATCGCTAAGAAGATGCCAGCAGCACCCGCTTTGTTTATAGGCGTACTACTAGGAGCTCTTACAGCCGTAATTTTCCAGCCTCGTGCAATTTTAAGCCTCGTCGGAAATGCAGAGGGATTTAGCTACTTGGGCTCTGCTTTTAAAGCTACGATGACGTCCATGTCCATGGAAACAACCTACCTAACAGATAGTGACCTAGCTAATCGTTTATTTAAAGCGAAGGGTATGGCAGGCATGATGAACACAGTATGGCTGATTATTTGTGCTATGACCTTCGGTGCAGTCATGCAGGCGACTGGGATGCTTAAACGCATAACTGAAGAGATCATCAAAGGTGTAAACAGTGCTGTAGGTCTTATCGCTAGAACTGTGGGTACTTGCATCGCTTTCAACATCCTCGCTTCCGACCAGTACATCGCTATTGTTGTACCTGGAAATATGTTTAAGGAGCCTTTTGAAGACCAAAACCTAGCTCCCGAAAACCTTAGCCGTACACTTGAAGACGCAGGCACGGTCACCTCCGTACTTATCCCTTGGAATACATGTGGAGTTGCTCAAAGTGGTATACTAGGAGTTGCAGTTCTAGCTTATGCTCCATACTGCATCTTCAATTGGGTAAGTCCTATTATGACTATCATTATCGCCTCTCTGGGCTATAAGCTAAAACGCTTAGATTAAATACGAATCTATGCCTCAAAATCAAGACAGCATAGTAATTCGTGGCGCAAGAGAACACAATCTTCGCAACATTGACGTCACCATTCCTCGAAATAAACTTGTAGTTTTTACAGGGGTTAGCGGATCCGGAAAATCAAGCCTTGCGTTCGACACCATTTACGCCGAAGGCTCTAGGAGATATCTAGAAACTCTGTCATCGTATGCTCGACAATTTATAGACGGATTAAAAAGACCCGATGTCGAAAGTATCATAGGCCTAAGCCCTGTCATAAGCATAGAACAAAAAACCGTCACTCGTAATCCACGCTCAACTGTAGGCACGGTTACTGAAGTCCATGATTTTCTAAGACTGTTATTCGCAAGAGCAGCCGATGCATATTCATTGGAAACGGGTGAACCCATGGTTCGATATACCGATGACGAAATAACTGAGAACATTATCGCTAGGTTCTCCAACACTAAGCTCATCTTACTCGCACCACTAATCAGAGGTAGAAAAGGTCACTACCGCGAACTCTTCGACAACGTAAGAAAACAAGGCTATGTCAGAGCCAGGGTGGATGGTGAAATAGTAGAACTAGATTCCGGATTTAAAGTTGACAGGTATAAGGTTCACGACATAGAGTTAGTTATTGATAGAGTTATCGTGGGTGGGGACTCAAGTAGGCTTAACGCATCTGTACGGACAGCCCTCAATGTAGGCAAAGGCTCAATGAGTGTTTTAGAACACGGAGTAATAAACCCGAAACCCATACATTTCTCTCGTAATTTAATGTGCCCTACTACGGGACTGGCATACCCAGAACCAGAACCCAACCTTTTCTCCTTCAACTCACCATACGGGGCTTGCCCTACTTGCAACGGCCTCGGCACAATTGCCAAAGTTGACAAAGAGCTCGTGTTCCCAGACCCAAAGAAAAGCGTTAAAAAGGGGGGTATAGCTCCACTCGGAGAATTAACTAGTAACCGAACCTCTAATATCATTGAAGCTATCATTACCTCCCATGGGGTAAAGGCTTCAACGGCTGTAGGAGACCTGAGCGACGAGCTTATCGGGATAATACTATATGGCACCGATGATATTATCACATTACAAAGTAGATTCAGTTCGAAGGGAGAGGGAGTGAAATACGAAGGGTTAGTCGCTATAGTTGAGAAAGCTGCCACTAAGGGGAAGTCTGTGCCGTTGAAACGTTGGGCTACACAGTTTATGCACAAAGTACCATGCTCGAGCTGTAGTGGAACTAGGCTTAAACCCATTAGCCTTCAATTTAAAGTGGGCGGCAAGGATATCGCGGATCTAGGAGGTTTGGACTTTATTAAACTCTCAAAATTCTTCGACAACATCGAATCTAAACTATCTGACAGACAGAATGTTATCGCGAAGGCTCCACTTAAGGAAATTCGAGCTAGGATAGGATTTATGGTAGAAGTAGGACTCGGATATTTAAGCCTAGACAGACCAGCTAGGTCTTTGTCAGGAGGTGAAGGCCAAAGGATTCGGCTCGCCACGCAGATAGGATCACGACTCACAGAAGTACTTTACATCCTAGATGAGCCATCCATAGGGCTACATCAAAGAGATAATATGAAGCTGATATCAAGCCTCAAAGCACTGAGAGATGCAGGAAATTCTGTAATCGTAGTGGAACACGACGAGGATATGATGCTAGCATCAGACTACCTTGTAGACATAGGACCTGGAGCGGGGAAACTAGGTGGAGAAATAGTTACTCAAGGACATCCAGATAAACATCTAAGCACCGATTCAACTACGGCTAAATACCTTAGAGGCGACCTGAAAATCCCCGTCCCTAATGTGCGCAGAAAAGGAAAAAAGAACATCAAACTTCACGGTGCACGCGGCCATAATTTGAAGAATGTCGATCTCGTATTGCCATTAGGGACGTTTATATGTGTCAGTGGAGTAAGTGGAAGCGGCAAGAGCTCCCTAATCAACCAAACCCTCTACCCTGCTCTGCAGAATCATCTTCACGATCCCATACGCATTCCACTCCCCCATAAAAAGATTACGGGACTAGATAATTTAGATAAGGTGATTGCTATAACCCAAACCCCTATCGGACGTACACCACGATCAAACGCGGCAACGTACACAGGAGTAATGGACCTTATCCGGAAATTATTCACCTTGCTGCCAGAAGCAAAAATTAGAGGTTATAAGGCCGGGAGATTTTCTTTTAATGTCATAGGCGGAAGATGTGAGGACTGTAAAGGAGCTGGTGTGAGAATTGTAGAAATGAATTACTTACCTAATGTTCACGTGCCTTGTGATACATGCGGAGGGAAGAGATTTAATAGGGAGACACTTGAGGTGAGATATAGAGGGCAGAGCATCTCAGACGTGTTAGATATGACAGTGAATGAAGCTGCTGAGTTTTTCGAAGCCTATCCTAAAATCAAGCGCATAGTGTCGACACTAAAGGATGTAGGCCTCGGATATATAAGCCTCGGACAGCCTTCAACAACTCTTAGTGGTGGAGAAGCACAGCGTGTTAAGCTGGCATCAGAGTTAGCGCGAGTAGGCACGGGTAATACACTGTACATCTTAGATGAACCCACCACTGGACTACATTTTCAAGATGTACAAATGTTACTGGACGTGTTAGACAGGCTTGTTAATTTAGGAAACACTGTATTAGTTATCGAGCATCATCTCGATGTGATTAAGGTCGCTGATTACGTGGTAGATTTGGGGCCAGAAGGCGGGATAGAAGGCGGTTATATTATTGCAACTGGTACACCCGAAGAAATCGCTGCTGAATTAAAAAGCGCCACAGGTAAATTTCTTCATAAAGTATTGAATTAACGAAGTTATTCTGACTAAGTTTGGTTAATGAGTAAGAACTTTAAAAGAAAAACGTGGACAGAAATAATGTCGAGAGACAGCTGGTCCATTTTCAAAATTATGAGTGAGTTTGTTGAAGGATATGAATCCCTTCATAGAATCGGACCTTGTGTATCAATATATGGATCCGCGAGAACAGGACCTGAAACTCGAGTATACAAAGACGCGCAAAGAATAGCAACCCTTTTAGCTGAAGCAGGCTATGGGGTAATCACCGGCGGTGGACCGGGAGTTATGGAGGCTGGAAACAAAGGCGCCTTTGAAGCTGGAGGACCTTCGGTGGGGTTGAATATAGAACTTCCTTTTGAGCAGCACGACAACCCATATATTGACAGAGATAAGTCTATTGACTTTGACTACTTCTTTGTGAGAAAAGTCATGTTCGTCAAGTATAGTCAAGCCTTTATTGTAATGCCCGGTGGTTTCGGGACATTGGATGAGTTGTTTGAAGCTCTAACCCTACTCCAAACAGGCAAATTAAAAAAACGCCCTATCATACTTTATGATTCACATTTCTGGGGTGGTATGATAGACTGGTTTACTAAAGTCATGCTTGAAGAATATAAGACTATTTCTGAGGGAGACCCGAATCTAATGACCGTTGTAGACACTCCAGAGGAGGCCGTAAAGGTGGTTACCGATTATCATGCTAAAGAAGATTTACTACCCAACTTTTAACTACTTAATAATGAAACATTCGCTATCGTGTTTGATTTGTTTTCTAGCTTTGTCTACTATTAGCATAGCTCAAGATGAAATGCCATATACAGCTGTGTTATTTACTGATGATTACATTCCTCTAGATGACTGGTATCCTTTGAACGTAGCCGAGATGTGGGATGTTCCCATTGTCACTCTCAACCTGCAGTTTGACTTCCCTTGCTTCGGCGATACAGCTACAATAGTTAGATTAACTGATATAGGTGGAGGAATAGATGTTTATACACCAGATGGTGGATTTCATCTTATAAGCGGAACTACTATAGATATTAATGATGTCCTCAATGTATTAGATCCATCAACATCCATAGGCTCAACTCACCGTTTCACAACTGTGGGAGAATCCCCAAACAGAATCTATAAGTTAGAATTCAACAACATAGGGTTTGATTATGAGATGCTTGTGACTGGAGGCGCAGCTTCTACGGCTAACTTTCAAATATGGCTTTATGAAAACGGCATGATAGAGATACATTATGGACCTAATACTGTAAATAATATTGATGACATTACATTCTGGTCATCAATGTCTGCTGGGCTTTCAAGCTACTGGGACTTTCAATACTTTACTGCTCATTTCCTCTGGGCAAATGGATCTCCAGAGGTGTTAGGCTTTCCTTACTATGAAAATGTAGAGTTCGACTCCCTGCAAGTGAGCCCTGATTTTACAGGGTGGACAGGCTGGCCTGAAGACGGGCTTGTTTATAGATTTAACTATGATCATTCTCCTATCATAGATGTAAGTGAATTAGAGACGACTAGATACACTGTCTACCCTAATCCATCTACAGAGAGGGTTACTATCTCATCTTCAGTAGTGGGCAAGGAGATGAATCTAATTATCTACAATCCCGAAGGAAAGGAAATATACAGAACACTGGTTTTAAAAGAAACCACCATTGACACATCAAGCTGGAGGGCTGGAGTGTATACAATTTCATGCAATGGAAGGTTCAGCAGTAAACTTATTGTGAATTAGTATTTAACTGACATACTGACGTAGAAAGCCATACAACTTTACTGACAGACAGACTTAAAACGATACCTCCGTTATAGTCCTGTGTCAAGCTGACATGTTTTTTAATGAAAAAAGGTAATGGCATATTCATTGTTATTATGAGGATTAATAACAAAAGAAAAATTACCAGATGGCTACCACGAAAACGAAAAAAGCTAATACTACAGCAAAGAAGGGAAGTATTAATGTAACGACGGAAAACATCTTTCCTATCATTAAGAAATTCTTATACAGCGACCATGAGATCTTCTTACGTGAATTAGTTTCTAACGCAGTTGATGCCACCCAAAAATGTAAGACTTTAGTGTCAGTGGGTGAGTTTAGTAAAATGGCAAAAGACCCTCAAGTAATAGTTAAGATTGACGCAGAGGCGAAGACCATCACTATTAGCGATAAGGGGGTAGGAATGACAGGGGAAGAGGTAGACAAGTACATAAATCAAATTGCTTTCTCAGGAGCTACAGAGTTTCTTGATAAGTACAAGGACGATGATGCAAAACAGGCCATCATAGGTCACTTCGGGCTAGGGTTCTACTCATCTTTTATGGTTGCAGAAAGAGTTGACATTATCACGAAAAGCCAAGTCAAAGGCAGCCAAGCTGTAAAATGGAGCTGTGACGGATCACCTGACTACACTATTGAAGATGTAAAGAAGAAGAGTGCTGGAACAGATATTATTCTTCACATAGCTGAAGACAGCCTTGAATTCCTAGAAGAGCAAAGGCTAAGCGGAATTCTTAACAAGTACTGCAAATTCATGCCCGTTGACATTGTGTTCGGAACACGTTCAGAAATGCAAGATGACGCTAGCGGAGATAAGGATGACGATGGAAAGGTGAAACAAATAAGTGTTGATGTGCAGAACATCATTAACAACACCTCCCCTGCTTGGATGCTGAGGCCTTCAGACTTAAAAGAAGAAGACTACTCGAAGTTCTACAGAGAGCTTTACCCTATGAATATTGAGAATCCGCTCTTTAATATTCACTTAAATGTAGATTTCCCATTCAACTTGACTGGAATACTCTACTTCCCACCACTGAAGAAGACGATGGATCTTCAGAAGAATAAGATACACTTATACTCAAATCAAGTATTTATAACTGATAATGTTGAGAACATAGTCCCTGATTTTTTAACTATGCTACACGGAGTTATTGACTCTCCAGACATCCCTCTGAACGTCAGTCGCTCTTACCTACAGGAGGATGCTAACGTAAAGAAAATATCTGGATATATCTCTAAAAAAGTATCTGACAAGCTAGCTTCAATGTTTAAAAACGACAGAGTAGCATTTGAGACTTTATGGGATAATCTAAGGATATTTGTTGAGTATGGTATACTTACCGATGATAAATTTGCAGAGCGTTCTCAGAAATTCTATCTATACAAAGACACCGAAGGGAAGTGCTTTACATATGATGAGCTTATTGAAGCTGTAGGTGAAGTCCAAAAGGATAAAAATGGTAAAATAATCATCCCTTACACTTCGGACGCTATCACTCAGCACAGCTTTGTAAATGAAGCAACTGAAAGAGGCTACAAAGTCGTTACAATTGAAGGACCATTAGCGGCACACATCGTGGGTAAGCTTGAACAGTCACACAGTGATATTCAGTTTAAGCGAGTAGATTCAGATATAATTGAGAAATTAATCGAAAAAGAAGAAACAGAGACAAGTATTCTTGACGATAAAGCTCAGGAAACCCTTACTCCTGTTATCACAAGCGCATTCCCTGCCGAAGGTTATGATATCAAATTCGCCGCTATGTCACCATCTTCCGCACCCTTTGTTATTACTAGGTCCGAGTGGATGAGGCGGATGAAAGAACAGCAAGCTGTAGGTGGAGGGGGCTTTCAAATGTTCGGAGAGATGCCAGATAAATACGATGTTACAGTAAACTCTAACCACCCTCTTGCTATGCAGTTATTAGAAGAGAAAAACGAGGACAAACGCAACCTAATTGCCAAAGAAGCAGCTGATCTAGCTCGATTATCTCAAGGTATTTTAGAAGGAGAAGAATTAGCATCATTTATTTCTAGAGGATTTAAGAAGTTAGAGAGGTAATACATAAATCTCAACTTATATTAGTGGCTTATCATTTACAATAGATATGACCCTAAGAACTTTCGTGAAAGCATTTACATTAGTTTTTGCTGCTCTAGTTATTACACCTAATTCAGCTGACGCTCAGTTCTTTAAAAGGAAGAAAAAAACAGATAAACACAAGGATGAAAAATCAGCGTCTAAATCTGGATTCAAATCAATAAGTGAGATTACTGAGTCCTCTGAGATGTTTGATGGTTTGTTCGCTATTTATAGGGACACATTATCTGGCGAATCATGGATGGTTTTAAGCGAGAGTGAATTAAACAGTGAATTTATATACTTTTCCCAAGTAGAAGACGGAGTATTACAAACAGGCAACTTCAGAGGCAGCTATCGCGGTAGTAAGGTGATTAGCTTTGAGAGATATTTCGACAGAATAGAAGTAAGGGGTGAAAACACTTCCTATTATTTCGATCCAGAAAGTCCATTAGCAAAAACTGAAGATGCGAACATAAACACGCCAATTTTAGCTAGCTTGAAGATAGAAGCAATGGATATCGGCAATGATTCTACTGAAACTTTGTACTTGATTTCTAGTGATGAATTATTCTTATCTGAGAAGGTCGCCATGATCAAGCCTCCTTCACGACCTGGCTCGAAAAGTCCTTTAGGAAAACTATCCGCAGACAAGACAAAAATCACGGACTTTAATAATTACCCTGAGAATATTGAAGTTGTTGTTGATTACGTCTATGACAACCCTAACCCGTCAAAGGGGGGCACAGCAGTAACAGACGCTAGATATATTACGGTCTCGTACAGACACGCCATTCTTGAAATGCCTAGCGAAGGGTTTACACCTCGTAGAGATGATGCGAGAATAGGATTCTTTATGACTGAGGTAAATGATATGACGAGCACCAGCTCAACACCTTGGAATGACATGATTCATAGGTGGAGACTTGTGAAGAAGAATCCCGATGCTCAACTATCCGAACCCGTTAAGCCTATAACATGGTGGATAGAAAACACAACTCCATATGAATTCAGAGATTATATTAAAACAGGAGTCGAAAAATGGAATCTAGCTTTCGAGAAGATAGGATTTAAAAATGCTATCGTAGTTAAAATACAACCTGAAGATGCAACATGGGAAGCTGGAGATATCAGATACAACGTATTAAGATGGACCTCCTCTCCTTCTGTTCCGTTTAGTGGATATGGACCGAGTTTCGTAAACCCTAGAACTGGGGAAATACTTGGCGCTGATGTTATGTTGGAATTTGCAGGCATGGCTGGACGACTCTGGAAATCAAGTGTCTTTACAGACAATCAAAACGAAACAGAGGAACTCACAACACGAGCAAGAACGGCTGAGTTAATGAACCGTTGTGATGTGGGGGTATCGATGGCGCACAATGCTTTATTCTCCATCTCAGCTATGAAAGTGCTAGATTTAGATGCTGAAGAGCATGCTGAGTTTGTTCGACAAACACTTCACCGACTTAGCCTTCACGAAGTAGGGCACACTCTGGGATTAAGTCACAATATGCACGCAAGTACCATGTTGTCTCCTGAAGAATTAAAAGACCCAGAGGTGGTCGCAGTAAACGGCATGTGTAATAGTGTAATGGAATATCCAGCTATTAATTTCGCTCGTAATCCTGAAGATCAAACCTTATACTATGACGACTCCCCTGGCCCATACGATTATTGGGTGATTGAATATGGATATAGTGAAGGCCTTAAAGATCCTAATCTCGAAGAGGTAAGGCTAGAGGCTATTCTCTCGAAATCAAATTCTGAGCTATTACAATTCGGTAATGATGCTGATGATATGAGGTCAACAGGTAGGGGCATCAATCCAGACGTAAATATTTATGACCTATCAAACAATCCTGTTGCATATGCTTCAGAGCGTTGTGAACTAGTAAATGACTTGTACTCTGGATTAATTGATAAATACGGCACCGAAGGGAACTCATTCCACGATTTAAGTAGGGCTTACATGACTCTTAGAAGCGAGTACGCCATTCAACTAAGAGTGATGACAAGGCAAATTGCTGGAATACGTTATAACAGATCTGGCCCAGACAACATCGGCACTGACAAACCATATACTCCATTAAGTATCTCTGAACAAAAAGCTGCACTAGACGCACTCTCCAAATACGCCTTCGAGGCTCACGCATTTGATGCCGCTGAATCCACGTATGCATATTTACAGCAACAAAGAAGAGGGTTTGGGTTTTACGGGAGCAGTGAGGATCCTAAAATCCACTCACATGTGTTGAACTCACAAATGGCGGCTTTAGTTCACCTTACGCATCGCAATGTGCTTCAAAGATTATCTGACACTAGATTGTATGGCAATGATTATGATGTCGCTTCTTATATCAGTGATCTTACTGACGCTATATTTAAGTATGATTTAAACAAAAGCGTAAACACATTCCGGCAGAATCTGCAGGTAGCTTATGTAGAACAGCTTTTAAAGGCCGTCGATTCTAAAAGTCTATACGACAGAGTTTCTAAAGGAGTTATCATACGTGAATTGAAAGCTATATATAAGTCACAATGGGATGCTAGATCACCTAACGCTTTAACTAGAGCTCACAGAGATCACATTATTCATATCATTGACCAAGCGTGGAAACTATAGAAATTTAGATTTAAAATGCTTTTGAGTATTAAAGAAAAACTTGCAACTAGCTTCATAATTAGTCTGTTCGTATTAAGCAATGACTTTTCTGCTCAAACAACTCTGGTTCTTGAACTCAGAACAGAAATACGAGCCCCAGATAAATGGGAAATGGTTTGGGACATCGCAACTGGAGATTCTAAAATTGTAGGTGTCTTTATGGAGCACTATAGAAAAGATGGTTATTTAGAATTGCAAAAGGAATATATCTTGTTTTGTAAGTGTTCCAAGGTTTGGGGAGATATGGCCGCAAAAAGAGACCTACCTCCTTCTGCTGCATATATACCCCTTAAACTAAATTACTCGTTAAAGCCTTGTGTTGAAGCTGAGTCTCTGTTTAATGAAATGATTAGCTTCTCTGAAGATGCCGGGAACCACATCTCCGACCTTAAAAATCTATATGGAAAGAAAGAAGGTTTTAACTCATTCTTATACGACTTGAGAGTTTTTGTAAGAATGATTGAAAATCACGATGTTCGGCCATTTGCTACAGTGGTTAGCCACAATGCACATATCGAGCATCGTATTGTTTCCGGGGAAACACTGTACAGTATTTCTATGCTGTATAAGGTAAGTATATCTAAAATTCAGAATGCTAACGGCATGGGTGATAGCACTGTGATAAATGTCGGTCAGAAGCTTAGAATTCCCAATTGACAGTTCTAAACCACTGACTAGTCTTTCAGCTCTAACTCTACACTCTGGTAGGCATCACACGTCTTACTACTCGAGAGGCACGACTGTAGTGACATAGTAAAAACAGCGAAAGCTATTATCGCTAAAGCAGCGATATTTTTGTGGTTTATTGAGGCTTTAATCTTCATGGCAGAAAGGTAACGATGATTTATCAATGAATAGTGTGTAGAACAAATAAGTTTCCTCACTCTGTATCGTTAAAAACAATTAACTCAGATATTACATTTGCAATATGGACATTTTGGTATCGAACAACATCATTATGATAAGACTCACACTTTGGTTAATATTAGGCCTGAATGCTGTCTTCATATGGACAGAGTTCTACCCCCTTGTTTTTGAAGATATCGCTATAAATATTCTGTCTGGATTAAATTCTATCAGAATGCCATTAACCATAGTGGAGTTCTTAGCTATTGCTACATTGTTCGTGGACTTAGTGGTGAGATTCGATAATATATCTAAGAGATGGATAGTACTTCAAGTTATCGCTGTAGGGATATGCGTGTGTGGTTTTCTATTTAAGGTCTTCACGTATTACCTCGACTCAGCTTATTTGACTTAGTCCAAATCGTATTGATAGTCCGACTCGTCTAGTCGTTGGGGCAGCATACGGAATAATGTGAATTGCCTTTTAACGTATAGGATAAACTCATACTGGGACCACATTTGGAGAAGCTCATCACCTGGATCACAAAACTCTGCAAAAGCTTTAAACTCATGAGGCTTTAACTGCACGATGTCGTAATCCACATACTTCACAAACAGCTCCTGTAGCAGTTCTCTACGGCTATCGTTATTCTCAAGCTCCGCTACTAATCGCTTCGACTTCTCTACCCTCGAAAACTGCTCATACAGAAAGGTTATAGGGCTCTGCAATGCATTGACTCCAGAAACTCTATAATCTGTTTCATTGTAACCTAGTTCTTCAATCTCATTCAGTATTTCATTGAGTGTTCTGGGTGCAAACACTTCCGCAACACCTACTTCAATTTGTAATCTTCTCAAATCTATACTCATTGAAGAATCTCGCATAGACCACACTACTTTTCTCTCGATGGAGTAATACCCCACAGCGCCGAAAACCAACGTGTCACCAGGGCAAGCCCTAACCAGAAAACTTCCATCACGCTCTACGAATACACCGCCGCCAGACATTCGATTAACGGCCATAGCTGCAGGAACATACCCGCCACCCAGCTGGAAGATCCAGCCGCTAACCACTAAAGATGAATCACAAGGGTAGCTAGCCTGAGACAAAACCGATGAACTCGATAAAACCACAATGCATAAAAGGGAAACGGTTTGAATCAATAAGTTCATTGCCGCAAGATAATTACAGAATGATGCATCATTGCTGAAACAATGTTAACTTCACATCATGTCTTCAAAGGATACCGCAATACAAGAAGCCCAAAAAAGAATCAGATCAAATCGCTCTGACTTACCTGATATTAAAATTTGGGCTCAATATGTGACTGACGGTAGGAGGGAAAGTTTGGCGCGAGCTATAACATTGATAGAAAGTGAGAAAATGTCTGACAGACCTCAGGCACAAGCCCTTCTAGATGAGATAAGCATCAACAATTCAACACAAAAGAACACCGTTAGAATAGGGGTTACGGGGATACCTGGTGTTGGCAAAAGTACTTTTATAGAAAGACTTGGGCTTGATTTGATTAATGAGGGACATCGTGTAGCCGTACTGGCCGTCGACCCCAGCAGTCAAAGAACAGGAGGAAGTATTCTGGGGGATAAAACCCGAATGGATGAGCTCGCTAATAACGAATTGGCTTTCGTGAGGCCGTCACCTGCATCAGACGCGCTCGGAGGTGTGGCAAGGGCGACTATGGAGGCTGTAATCTTATGTGAAGCAGCTGGATATGATAGGGTTATTGTAGAGACTGTGGGTGTAGGCCAAAGCGAAACGTCAGTTCGCGAAATGGTAGACATTTTCACCTTGTTATTAATCGGTGGAGCTGGCGATGAGGTACAGGGGATAAAACGAGGGATTGTTGAAATGGCGGATTTAGTGGTCGTAAACAAGGCGGACGGGGAGAATATTTCTGCTTGTGAGGATACAGCATCGGCTTATAGATCAGCATTACATCTTTTCCCTATGCCTAAAGATGGGATACCTGTCACTGTATTCACCGCGAGTTCAACTGAGGGCAATGGGCACAAGGAAGTCAGGAAACACTTTTGTGAATTAACTATGAAGTGGAAAGACTCAGGGTTTTGGGAAGCGCAGAGAGAAGCACAACGTGTCACCAGAATGAAAGAGCACACAAAACAATTACTACTTGAAAATCAGATGTCTAGTAATACAGCGACTGATATTTGGAACGACTTAGAAAGTAAAGTAAAATCAGGCAAGCTTACATCATTTTCCGCTGCGTGGACTTGGGTAAACGGAAACAGAGAAGATCGATGATTTGGTTATGGACATCTATTGCGGGGTTATTAGGGTTTTTTATATCTAGGCGATTTACAAAAAATTATTTAAGCTCTACAACGAATGTAGAATCTGATGAGAATGAAAGGCTAATGCAGGTAAGAAATCAAACCATGAGACTTAGCGAGTTGAATAGTTTGAAAAACAGTTTGGATGTTTCCAAAAAGGAAACAGAAGCTCTATTAAAATCAAAAGATCGACTTGAAATAATCCTAAATCAATTAGAACAAAAAATTGAGTCAAAGCAAACAGCAATTTCGGAGACGCTTTTAACGAGGTTTAGTAAACATCTAAGACATCTACTTCACGAAGGCGCCTCTACAAGCATTCAGTTAAGCGAGAACATAGAGTACCTAGAGGGCGCGCTTGCCTTACTAACAGTGATGAATAATTACAAGTGGGGGTTTGAGGTTAATACTGATAATATTGCCCCGATTGATTTGGGCAGAAAAGTCAGATCAATAACATTAACACCTTGGCTCTTTGAGCAAATGTGGGAAGATGTTTTGGGAGGTGATATTGAGAAACTCGTCGTGTTAGAACTCTCTACGGACACGTACGAGCTTAGTGCCGTTTTAAAATATTCGACAAAAGAAATCGAATACAGAACGGCGCTTTTATAGGTTTTTCACCTTTTCTGCTATTTCAGATACTGCTATCTCCCACTGGTCGCCACTATCCATTTGTTTTAAGATAGCACTACCCTGATTTCTACTTTCAGGGTTAAACATAACCAGATAAGGTATAGACCTGTCATCAGCGTATTTCATCTGTTTTTTCAACTTTGCCGGATCTGGATATAGCTCAACTGTCAAACCTGATTTCCTCAGAGCTGTTACGAGAAGCAATTCTGCATTAACATCGCTCGCATCTGTCTGAGTGACGAGAACATCCGTGGTTTTATCAAGAAATGTTGGGAACTTATCGAAGTGCTCTAAAACATCTTCTATCCTATCCGCCCCGAAACTTATGCCCACACCGCTCATACCCTCCCATCCGAAAATACCTGTCAGATCATCATATCGACCTCCACCGCAAATACTTCCCACAGGCGCATCTTTAACTCTGACCTCAAAAATAGCCCCAGTGTAATAATCTAAACCCCTAGCAAGCATAACATCAAATCGGATGTAAGGCTCTACAATACCGTCCTTAGATGCTCTATCAAGCAGTACTACCATATCATCTAGTCCATTATCACCATCTAAGTCTCCACTAATTAAATCCCTAATAGAAGTGATGACGTCACTATTAGTTCCAGTAGAATTAAATTCGAAGAGCTTGCACACCCCCTCTCCCACAACACTTTCGAAGCCACGATTCTGCAATTCTAAAACGACCCCATCTAAACCTACCTTATCATACTTGTCGATTGCTACAGTAAAGTCTGTCATCTTATCGGACTTTACTCCTAGAGACTTTGCTACTGCATTTAGTATTCGTCTATCATTTACATGAATAGTGAAATCGGGAACATTGAGACCCGTAAGAGCCTCGTAAAAAACCTGAACTAAATCTAACTCGCACAGTGAACTGGTAGAGCCTATGATGTCTGCATCACATTGAGTAAATTCTTGATATCTTCCTTTCCCCGGTCTATCCCCGCGCCAAACTGGTTGGATTTGGTACCTACGGAAAGGGAAAGTCAAATCGTTTCTATTCATCACCACAAAGCGTGCGAAAGGAACAGTAAGATCATATCTCAATGCCTTCTTGCTGATCGATGGGGTAAGTGCTTTGCTATCCTTAGCGTTAAGAGCTGAGTCATCAGCCTTCTTTAAATAATCTCCGTTGTTTAGGATCTTGAAAATCAACTTATCCCCTTCCTCACCGTATTTACCAGTTAAAGTCTGTAAGTTTTCGAACGAAGGTGTATTCACTGGCAAGAATCCATGTTTTTCGAAAACATTTCTAATCACAGAAAACACCCAATGTCTGCGGGCCATCGCACGCGGTCCAAAATCTCGGGTTCCTTTAGGAATGGTGGGTTTACTCATCTAAGTTCAAAGTTAATGTTATGTGGTCCATCTACCAATTAATCGTGTCACGACCGAGGTCTGTTAAAACATTATTAACTCTGCTAAATGGCTTGGACCCGAAAAATCCACGATAAGAGGAAAGAGGACTTGGATGAGCCGACGTGAAAACTACGTGTTTCTTCGTGTTTATAAACGATTTATATTTCCCTGCGTCCTTTCCCCAAAGAATGAAACAAACACCATGGGGAAGGTCATTTACCGCTTTTAGCAATTCTTCAACAAGCCCCTCCCATCCCCATCCTCTATGGGAAGCTGCCGCTCCAGATGAGACGGTTAAAACAGTATTCAATAGCAAAACTCCTTGAGTTGAAAGGTCTGATAAATCTGTAGGTCTTGATGGCTGATGTAAATCTTCCGCACGTTCCTTTAATATATTTCTCAAGGATGGTGGAGGCTTAACACCATTGGGCACAGAAAAAGCAAGGCCGTCTGCTTGGCCCAGTCCGTGGTATGGATCCTGGCCTAATATCACCACAGAAACACATTTCAAAGGAGTTAGATGTAATGCTTTTAAAATGCAAGAAGGATGAGGGTGACACAGACAAGAGGTGTATGCATCGACAACTTTGTGATTTAATTCACTGTACACACTTGTTTTAGAAAAATTTTCAAGAATTTTTCTCCACCCTTTATCAACCTTATTGTCGCTGAAAATATTCTCTAAATTACTGATTTTCAGCCAGTCATGTGGAGCGAAATCGTCTTCACTAAAGAGTTCTTGTGACATGTTGTGAATAATCGTAGGCGTTTAATTTTCAATAAGGCAAAGTAAAAGGTATTTTTGCCTTTTCCCATTCGAAGTGCAGACAACAATTTCTCCAAATATGGACCCGAAAATCAAAGCTAGACTTGAGAGTAAAAGCGGGAAAACACTATACGGCTATCAAGAAACTGCCATAAATGAAATTCTTGATATTTTCTCTAAACAAGAGAATAATTATAACCTCTTATTCCAACTTCCAACTGGCGGGGGTAAAACTGTCATCTTCTCGGAATTAGCAAAGAAATATATCCTCGCATCTGGCAAGAAGGTTCTGATACTCACACACAGAATTGAGCTATTAGGCCAAACCTCTAAAATGCTTGGCGAAATTGGAGTCCCTAACAAGGTGATTAACGCTAAGGTTAAAGACCTTGACGACGGGGAAGAGCACTGGTGCTATGTGGCTATGGTTGAAACCTTGAATAACAGGATCAACGAAGAAGCAATGCAGTTTGAAGAGCTGGGCTTAGTAATAGTCGACGAGGCTCACTACAATAGCTTTCGTAAATTATTTAAGCACTTCAATAATCAAATATTATTAGGGGTTACTGCTACTCCACTGAGTTCTAACATTAAACTTCCGCTTCACGACAATTACAATCAATTAATTGTTGGTGAGAGTATCTCTGCGCTTGTAGACCAAAGCTATTTGGCTCGTGCTCACACATATAACTATGACGTCAACTTGAGAGCTCTCAAAGTGGGTATTAATGGTGATTACACCGTTAGCTCATCTGAAAGACTCTACGGTAACTACCTCATGCAGGAGAAGCTTCTTTACGCATACGAAGAGAAGGCAAAAGGCACTAAAACACTGATATTTAATAACGGCATCAATACTTCAAAGCAAGTGCAGGCCATGTTTGAGGAAGAAGGATATGAGTGCAAACACCTTGACAACACACATAGCGAGAAGGAAAGAGCGGAAATACTTAGATGGTTTCACGAAAAGCCAGACGCGATTTTATCATCTGTAAGTATTTTGACTACTGGTTTTGACGAACCTACAGTAGCAACTATCATCCTGAACAGAGCTACAAAATCACTAACGCTTTATCACCAAATGATAGGGCGTGGTTCAAGATTTTTGAAAGCAAAAACTAAGTTTACCGTAATTGATCTAGGAAATAATGCTAGACGATTTGGACTTTGGGACGCCCACATAAATTGGCACGAAATATTCAAGGCTCCGCAATCATTTATCGACGGGTTGTACTCAGATGAGGAGATTGAGGATGAGTTTGTTTACAAAATGCCTAAAGAACTAGCTGAAAGGTTTGAAGGCGGACCTACCACCGATTTCGATATGCTGGAAGTCTATAATCAAGTAATGAAGCAAGCTGAACGCCCAAAAAAGGCAGTAGATTTAAGCTTGGCTCAACACAAGTCTATTATCCAATATGCTGCTAAGGATTACTGGGACGCAGTGGAAATAATCACCCTGCTAGGAGAAGACATCAACTTCAGAGTCAAGTTATATGCAAAGTGTATGGCTAAAACAACTGACAATTATCGAATCTGGCTTCAAGACGAGTACACTCGTAGACTGAAAACAGAATTACGACACGATTTCAACGATAAGGAATAATTCCTTAGCTTCCGACATGGAAGTTTCCTTCGAAGTATTGATTACAGCAATTATTTCTGGCTTTGTGGTGGGGAGTGTTTTAGGGTATTTCACTACCTCAGGAATAAGGAATAGCTTCATAAAGTCTAGTAAAGACTTGACACCTAGTGTTTGGCTTGAAAGACATAAAAATCTAAATGCTTCACTTATTCAGCTGAGAAGAAGGGCTGAAGTGAAGAACGAGGTTGTAAAAGCAAGGCAGAAAAACCTTCAACTACAAATGAATCCTCATTTTATCTTTAATGCTTTAACGGGAATACATATGTTGATGCTTAGAGAGGATCATATAAATTCTCTTAGAGCTATCCGTAAATTTAAAGGGCTATTAATCAGAAACTGGGGCAATGCTATTGACAACCCTAAAGCCGTTAGAACTAACACTCTGGAGGAAGAGCTATCCTTTTTAAGTGATTACGTTGAGTTAGAACAAATGCGGTTAAGCACTGAGGTTACGTTCACTATAGAACATTCCGAGAAACTCCCTAAAGACTACCCTATCCCCACATTTCTTCTACAACCATTAGTTGAAAATGCATTATGGCACGGCGTGTCTGATGAAAAGGAGTCTACCATAAAGATTATTTTCAATGCAAACACAGATGACAACACCCTAATAATCAAAGTGGTTGACAACGGCAGAGGATTAGATGAAAATCACACATCAAATACTACTGGCAGAGCAAATGAGAGAAAATCTTATGGATTAAAAATCCTAAAGGAGAGGTTAATGCTCATTTCTAAGGATTCTAGCTTCCGTGTTAACAACCGCGTAGAGCGCGAAGGTTGTGAAGCTATAATAACAATTCCACTAGAGACAAGCTATATTTAAATCAGGAAGCCTAGGACTGGGCACATCATTCAACTCACCTCGCCCTCCCTCTTCAAAGTCAAACACTCCAGTTATGCCTACCATAGCAGCGTTGTCTGTACATAGAGACAATGGCGGAATATGAATGACCCAGTTATCGTCTTTCTCTTTTTGTTTTAGAGCGTCTCGCAAACAAGTATTAGCACTAACACCTCCCGCTATCGCGATCTCTTTAATCCCTGTATGCTCTACAGCTAAACATAACTTCTCCATCAACATTGAGATAATACTCAGCTGCACAGAAGCACAAAAATCATTGAGGTTTTTCCCATTATTCACGTTGAAAAAATTCGGGTTTGAAGGCATGATTTTTTCTAAAAATCTTAAAACCTGTGTCTTTAATCCACTAAAGCTAAAGTTTAATCCCTCAATCTTAGAACCACTGAAAACAAACGCATTAGAGTCACCTACTGATGCATACTTGTCTATCAGAGGACCTCCTGGATAATCTAGACCTACAAGCTTGGCAACCTTGTCAAAAGCTTCGCCCGCAGCGTCGTCCAATGTCGTCCCTAGAAGAAGCATTTCGCTAGGGCTATTGACTCTAACGATTTGAGTATGACCGCCAGAAACAGTAAGGCATAAAAACGGAAACACCGGTGAAGGGTCTGGCTTTAAAAAGTGCGCAAGTATATGCGCGCGCATATGATTTACAGGTATCGCTGGAATCTGCTTTGACCAAGCCCATGATTTAGCAAATGACGACCCTACTAATAAAGACCCACTTAAACCAGGCCCATTAGTGTAAGCAACCGCATCTATTTCGTCAACACGAATGCCAGCTTCTTTTATAGCCAGTATAATGGTGGGCACAATATTGCTTTGGTGAGCTCTAGATGCTAATTCGGGTACTACACCGCCGAACTCTGTGTGTATAGATTGGGTTGCAACTATATTAGTTAGCACCTCACTTCCTCTTACTATAGAAACGCTAGTATCATCACAGGATGACTCTATTGAAAGAATTATATGTGGAGGAATATTCAAAAGCTAAAATATCGGAATACAAAAGTACAACCGGTCTGTCTTGTTTATCTTGCTCACTGACTAGAATAACACCATTGTGAAAAGAGCTGCGAAAATATCGATTTGGATTATCTCCTCCATTTTCGCTATCGTATTATTTCTCTCTGCTGTTATTCAGATCAACTGGGTTCAGCATAAGCTAGTCAACCTTTCTAGCAATTACCTGACACAGAACCTAGGACTAGAGGTTAGTGTGGAGTCTGTCAACCTTCAACCATTCAAGGGTGACTTCTCATTCATGGGTATTAAATGTGATGTGCATGACAACACTAAAGACACTAACCTAGTTGTTACCATTAATGCACTCTCAGTAAGCGGATTAGACCTGATATTAAATGGTGGTAATGCCACAAACATCACTATAACTGATCTACACATTGCTGCTAAGTCAATAGAGGAATTGAGGTCGGCCTTTCCTACAGACACAACCAATAGACCTTCAACTGCAGTAGACCCTTTACTTATCTCCAAGCTCGTTATCAGCAATATGAGCTGGGTGATTGGAGAGGGTTGCATTGGTAAAACTGAATATCTAGAGCTTCGAGATATTAAATCTGCTTCCTTAGGCGATATATCTATATCTAGCTTCATCATCAATAACACAACCGGAATAATCCCAAAACAAGATCATTTAACTAATGAAGTTAATATCACTGCGATAAAAGGCTCACTAGACATCAATGGTATGGAGAATAGAGTAAGGATAGATACTCTTATATCAAGGGGTTTGAATGTAAGGGGTGAAGTCTATTCTCTAGCTGATGGCGAAATAGAATCTAATGCTATTTTCTCATTAAATACAGACACTTTAATCACAACACCTTCTTACAAAGTGGGCGCTCTGGCAGGTGAGTTCGGATATCAAAACGGGATGATATCACTAATAAATGTCGACACAGAAAAGGGGTTAGATATACAGGAACTCAATCTCTTTACCGAACTTAAATTGTGGGAGTTAGAAGCAAGTACGAACAGTTTAACGCCACATCTAAACATCATAGCTAGTGGCAGCATTAACGATAGTCAGGGCTTATTAGTAGTTCATGAAATGGGTGAGGTGAATTATAATGCCAGCTGGGATACAGGGGAAATATTCTTAGAACTTGAGACAGAAAGATTTACTAGTGAATACGCAGAACTAAACAATATCTACGCAATTCTTACAACTGACCTCAACTCGTCAATTGTCGGTGTTAAGCTCACCTCGAAAGAGATCGATTTGCAGGGTTTATTCAGCAATAACATACAGGACTGGATGAATTGGTTTGACAAGAAGATTTCACATCACTCTGCACTATTATCAACGGGAGACATGACTGTAAAAGAAGGAGGAATCGTGTTTGATTATTTACACAAAAACATAACTCTATCACAGTCTAACTCAACAAGCTGGGAGATTTACACTGATTCTCATAAAATCAGGAGTACAGCAGATTGGATTGTGAAAAATGATATGAAAGTTGAGAGTTTGTTATTGGATATAGAAGGGGGGAACGAAGAAAACTGGCTGAACTTAACATGTGCGTCCTTAACGAAAGGGGTTGGTGCCGAAGTTGAGGAGTTAGCATCAGACATGAATGTGAACCTGCACTTGGCTAGTGTTTGGACTATAGGAACACAATGGAAAAACAGTGAAGGAATAGAGGGTAATGTAGGGCTAGAGGGATTCTTTAACAACAACGATTGGGACTTTAAGTTATATGAGGCAACTATACCCTTAGGCTCAGATTATATAGCATTAACTGAATCTCCAGCCGATATTAAGATGCGAGACTCGCACATAGTATGTCATGGAGTCAACTGGGCTGGAGGCGGGTTTGAAGCAGAGCTCATGGGCGCGATAGGAAAAACATCCACTCTAGCACTGACTGTAAAGGCCGATGAAATAGACTCGACTTCAACAAAGAGATGGTTTGGGATTCCATTGACAGCAAGTTCAAACCTCCTCGAAGCAACAATAGGCGGGTCAATTGAAGACTTCAACATCGACCTAACTGTATTAAGTGAGGACATTCATTACAAAGGAATAATAATTCCAAGAGCGAACATTGATCTTTTATTTACTAATGAAACATGCAACACATCTTTAGAGATAAGTGGTTTGGGAGAGGATGGGGCTGGTGAAGTGATAGCAATAGGTAGTATTGATATCGCGGATTTTAGTGATCCTTTTCACGAGATAGCAGTGGACTTAGTAGCAGGCTTTGAGGGCGTGCCTTTAGACTATATTAATCCTTTTTTACAAGCAAACACAGCTCAGCTTGGCGGTACTCTATCTGGTGATTTTACTTTCAGAGGCGACCCCCTACTCCCAACTATTGAGGGTGACGGCAGATTGAACAACGCTACAGTTAAGGTGCCGTATTTGGGGACTAATTATGATGTGGTCGGAAATTTTTACGTTACACCTGACGCTATAGAACTGAACGGATTAGAAGTGGGAGACGGAAAAGGCGGGATGGGGTTTCTGGTGGGGACGGCTTTTCATAATGGGTTTTCTGAATGGAACGTCGATGTATCTTTAATAATGGATGATGTGCCTATGGAGGTAATGAACATCCCTCCTTCTACTGAAGCCTTATTCTATGGCTCTGGGTTTGCCACAGGAGACGTTAATGTCTTCGGATATGATAGGAGAATAGTCATTGAAGCTAACCTGACTACCACTGAGGGTACTGAGTTCGTGTTACCCATGGATGTGTCCGCTAATGCGAATTGGTCTTCCTTTATTCACATACATAACGACGAAGAGGAGATAATTGCTGAGAAAATAGAAGATAGAAATAAAACCGTCGTCGAGTTGAATTTAAATATCGATGTAACTCCAGTGTCAAAGGCTAGGATTATTTTCGACGAAACCCTTGGAGATGAAATTATAGGTAGTTGTTTAGGCCACATTCATATCGGCTTAGACGATTTCGAGAGGCTAGAAATGTTCGGCGCCCTTGAGGTCGTGGAGGGGTCATATTTATTTACGCTGGGCAACTTTATCAGCAAGAAATTCACAGCAAAACCAGGCGGAATGATTAGCTGGTTCGGTGATCCATATAAAGCTGAGATCAATCTTGAAACATACTATGCTACCAGAACTTCAATCAGACCTATAGTACCCGAAGCTCTAGGAAGTAGTAAACAGAAGGTAGAGTTAATACTTGCTTTGAAAGGCGAACTGATGAGGCCTGGTATCACCTTCGATATACAGGTTCCAGAAGCCGACGCTAGAACGAAGGCTGCTCTAGCCTCGCTTATAGCTAACGAAGAGGAGAGAAACAGGCAGGCAATATCTCTATTAGTCCTTCAACAATTTCTCCCTGCAGCATGGCAGAGCGCGGCTATTGGAGGCACAGGGATACAGGAAAACAGTACAGAGCTTATATCTGCACAACTTGGAAATTGGCTTTCTGGACTTAGTGATGATGTGAGTATAGGAATCGATTACGACGCAGCTAATGATTACGGTGACGAGGCTGCTTTGGCCGTAGCCCTATCAACAGAATTATTAAATGACAGATTACACATAGAGGGTGAAGTGGGAACCACGAATCTTTACACAGGAACTATGGACGAAATACAATTACAAGATATCAGACTTAAGTACGACATCACAGACAACGGAAACATACAACTCACTGGCTACTCTACTCAAAGAGCCTCAATTCCAGGGTTAGAAGGCGAAAGCGTACAAGGAGTAGGAATCATTTTCCACAAAGATTTCGATAAAATTCGAGACTTCTTTAAAAGGGAAGATTGATTATTGAGTAAATTGCTACCTTCCATCGTAATCAAAACAAACACACATGAAGAATTTTTACTTATCAGCAAGCCTATTCAGCTTTTGCATAGTAATCACAACAGCCGCTTCAGCACAGGTCACTGTTACTGAAGACGACATGCCAGCTCCTGGCACTACTTACGTGTTACAAGAATCCACACCTGACCCTACGGCAGATTACGCTGCTACAGGCGAAGGAATGGTTTGGGATTATAGTGAATTAGATTCAAATTTAGAAATTGAGATCCCATACAGTGACATCGCTGAGGCTCCTGCATTAGCACAGTTAACATTTAACAATGAGTGGACTAACGGTGATTATTCGTGTTCTATGTTCGGGTTAGGTGAATTCCCAGACCTTAGTGCCTCAGGTCTTGAGTTACCATTAGAAATGGGTGATCTGTACAATTACTTCCAAACATCAGACGGTAGCTACAACATTGCCGGTTTCTCAATAAACCTACAAGGAGTAGATCTCCCTATCGAATATTCAGACATAGATGAGATGCATCCACTTCCATTGAACTACGGTGATGTAATCTCTTCAACTTCAGCATATGCTTTAGATGTGCCTTCTGTATTTAGCTATAGCACAGAAGGGGCTAGAGAAGGTTCAGTAGATGGCTGGGGGACTTTAAAACTACCTAATGGAGCTGAACACGAAGTACTGAGAGTGACTACGACAATCTCTAAGTCAGACGTATTCACTCAAGAAGGCGGAGAAGGATTTCCCTTTGAATACGAGCTTACTCTGTACCAATGGCTAGGTGATGGCGGTGTACCATATCTTGAAGTGAGTGCAGTTTTCGGAACAGCATTTCAAGTTAGATACCAAGGCGACGCTCCTTCAGGGGAGATAGATGGCATTGCGAATGTTGAACAATCCTCATTCCATATCTACCCTAACCCTGTTGTTAACGGAAGTGATCTAACTATCGCAGATCTTGACACGAAATGGATGGTAAGAGATGCTGCCGGTAAAATCGTTGCAGAGGGAACGAGTAAAACCATCAGCACTCAAGGCTGGACAGCTGGAGCTTACTTCGTGAGCACTACTAGTCTTGAAACTGGACTTATGTCTGTACCTACTATTTGTATCGTCAAGTAAGGGGTAGAATAGCTAGCTAGACATGTTAGCTAGACAACGAACTAGAAA
>Ga0115000_10000479_pt1 | contig 37415 bp, 37 predicted proteins | sample ArcticOcean_MG_C_6_FD_89690 | JGI IMG/M metagenome (GOLD analysis project Ga0115000, IMG submission 89690) | Marine microbial communities from western Arctic Ocean - ArcticOcean_MG_CB8_128 | ecosystem: Environmental > Aquatic > Marine > Oceanic | place: Arctic Ocean: Canada Basin | collected...
CCTTAACTTTTACCTGTTTATCAATCACCACCATGGCCCAAAAGCTCCTTCAATTTTTTTGGAATATCTTCTGCAGTCATCAGGCTTTCTCCAATCAAAAAAGCATGCACACCCAAGCCTTCAAACTCCTCAATTTCTTCTCGACCATGAATACCACTTTCGCAAACCAGCACCTTCCCCTTTTCCTGTAATGCCATGGGAGCCAATCGCCGCGTAATTCCTAAATCGGTTTTGCCATTCGTCAAATCACGATTATTGATACCGATCAATTCAGCATTCGCCGCAAACGCTTTTTCCATATCCCATTCATTATGGGTTTCAATGAGGGCGGGCATTCCCAATTCTTTGCCCTGAGAAAGCAAATCGGCCATCAAGCTCTGGTCAAGCCAGGTTGCTATCAACAAAAATAGATCGGCACCATAAGCACGTGACTCGAAAACCTGATATTCATCGAAAATAAAATCTTTCCTTAAAAGAGAAATAGGTGCAACCTTGCGAACCTCCGGTAAAATTTCAATGCTACTTCCAAAGTAGTTACTCTCTGTTAAAATTGAAAGAGTCGCGGCACCATGTTCCACATAATCTCTTGCAATAGATTTTGTATCAAAGCCCTTTCGCAACTCCCCTTTAAAAGGAGTTTTTGGTTTTATCTCAGCGATTATTCTGGAAGTCTTTCCTTTCTCCAAGGACTTGAAGACATCCAAAACAGGCTGTTGATCCGTAATCCGTTGCTTGATTTCCGACAGAGGAGATTGCCGTTGCGTACTAGGGAGTTCTTTCTTTTTGTCCGCAAATATTTTATCTAGAATATTCGACATTTTATGAATTCGATACCCGACATAATTCTTCAAGCTTTTTCAACGCTGCTCCAGATTGAATCGAGTTTATCGCTACTAGAATTCCTTTTTCAATGGAGTCGGCTTTGCCTCCCACATAAATAGCTGCAGCAGCGTTCAAAACAACAATATCTGTTTTCGGTCCTGAGTTGCCTTTAAAAATTTCACGCATTATTTGCGCATTTGTTTCAGGTTCAGCCCCTTTTAAATCTGTAGCAGAACAAAATGAATAACCAAATTTTTTTGGATCAAGACAAAAGTTATTCACCTTTCCATCTTTCAGTTCAGCGACCTGGGTTTCGCCTGTCAATGTTATCTCATCTAATCCGTCGAAACCATGGACCACCAAAGCGTGGCAACTTCCCAAGTCTCGCAAAACTTCCGCAAGCGGGGTCACCCACTTAGAATCGAATACGCCTAAAACCTGAGCATGGGCATTTGCAGGATTGGTAAGTGGACCCAAGAGATTAAAAATTGTTCTAAATCCCAATTCTTTTCTTACTGCCGCAGCGTGTTTCATTGCCTTATGCATTAAAGGTGCAAAAAGAAAACCGATACCCACTTCCTCGATACATCGTTCTACAGTGTGTAAAGAAGCGTCGATATTGACTCCCAGAAATTTTAAAACATCGGCACTTCCCGACTTACTCGAAACAGCACGGTTTCCATGTTTTGCAACCCGCACACCCGCACCTGCTACCACAAACGCAACCGCTGTAGAGATATTGAAAGTATCGGCACCATCTCCCCCGGTTCCACAGGTATCCACCGAATCCTTGGCATTCACCTTTTCGGCTTTGTCACGCATTACCCTAGCGGCACCAACGATTTCGGGAACAGTTACGTTTTTAAAATGCAAAGCGGTTAAAAAAGCTGCAAGTTGCGTATCGCCGACCTTTCCCTCCATGACATCGATCATGGCACTCATCATTTCTTCTTCAGACAGATCTTTCCCCGACGCTACAATATGAAGGATTTTCTGGAAAGACATGTTTAACTATTCTCGATAAAATTTTTCAAAAGATCTTTTCCGTTAGGAGTCAAAATAGATTCCGGATGAAACTGCACCCCTTCAACTGGAAGTTCCTTATGGCGTATTCCCATTATTTCATTATCATCGCTCTCAGCAGAAATCTCAAAACAGTCTGGCAGCGTTTTCCGGTTCAGCACGAGCGAATGGTAACGGGTAGCGGTAAACGGATTAGGAAGATCTTTAAACAATGTTTTACCATCATGGCGAACCTCGGAGGTTTTTCCATGCATCAGTTTGCCGGCTTTGATAATTTCTCCCCCAAAAGCAGCCCCCACAGACTGATGCCCCAGACAAACACCCAGCAATGGAACTTTTCCGGCAAAGTGCTTGATCACCGCAACTGAAATCCCCGCCTTTTCAGGTGTGCAGGGCCCCGGAGAGATGACAATTTTTTTTGGATTCAAGGACTCTATTTCCTCAATAGAAATCTGGTCGTTACGTTCTACCCTAATATCGGCTCCCAATTCCCCCATATATTGCACGATGTTGTAGGTAAACGAGTCGTAATTATCAATCATCAAAATCATGAGACCCATCCTTTCTCTGCCACTTCTACAGCCTTGAGTAAAGCGCGGCCCTTGTTCATCGTTTCTTCAAATTCACTCTCAGGAACAGAGTCGGCAACAATGCCTGCCCCAACACCCAGATAAGCTGTTTGATCTTTGACGATGAGAGTTCGAATGGCGATGGCGGTATCCATATTTCCTGAAAATCCGATATAGCCAACCGCTCCGGCATAAAGCCCACGCCGAGTTGGCTCCAACTCATCAATAATTTCCATAGCACGAATTTTAGGAGCACCGGATACGGTGCCAGCAGGAAATGTCGCTTCCAAAACATCAAAGCAATCCAAGCCTTCTTTTAAGACACCGCGAACATTCGAGACAATATGCATGACATGGGAGTAACGCTCGACAGAAAAAGTTTCGTTGACCTCTACACTACTTATTTTAGCCACCCGTCCCAGATCGTTGCGACCCAGATCTACTAACATAATATGCTCAGCCAATTCTTTTTCATCTTGCAGTAGGTCTTTTTCCAATGCTAAGTCTTCTTCTTCATTTTTACCGCGCTTTCGAGTTCCCGCAATGGGTCGCACTTCGATTTTTTCTTCTTCCAATCGCACAAGAATCTCCGGCGATGAACCAACTACTTCCATATCTCCAAACTTAAGGAAATACATATAGGGAGAAGGGTTTATCGTTCTCAAAGCCCGATAAATATCAAAAGCATTCTTTTTAATCTTAAAGTTTAAACGTTGTGAAAGCACAACCTGAATGGCATCACCTTCCATAATAAATTTCTTAACCTTATCCACCGCCTCTTTGAATTTTTCCTTTTCAAAATTCGATTCGAATTTCAAATCAGCCTCTTCTTTACTCTGTGGAGTCGAAATTTTTAGCGGTGCTTTCAGCTTTGCTTCTAGAACACCGATCTTTTTTATGGTCTGCTCATATACGTCATCCAGATTGCCTTCTTCAACAACGGCATTGGATACTATCTTGATGGTTTGTGAAACATTATCAAACACCAGCATCGTATCCGTAATTATAAATTGAGAGTCTGCTACGTTAAGATCATCTACCGTATTTTCTGGAAGGTCTTCAAAAAACCTAACCATGTCATAGCTGATGAATCCCACCGCACCTCCTGAGAAACGAGGCAGACCGGGAACAGTCACCGGATTGTATCGAGCCAATATTTCCTTTATTGCGACCAAAGGAGTTCCAGATTCAATTTGCTTCTCCTGCCTTTTTCCATTTTCAGTGATCGTTATATGACGACCTTTCGTGGTCACAACAACAGCAGGGTCGCACCCGAGAAAACAATAGCGCGCCCATTTTTCTCCACCCTCAACACTTTCCAGAAGAAAAGAATATTCACCGCCGCTGATCTTCATATAGGCAGAAACAGGTGTATCAAGATCCGCCAGAATCTCCTTATAGACAGGGATCAGGTTACCTGACTTCGACAGTTTTTTAAATTCTTCTAAAGAGGGTTTGAACATTTTGCAATAACACTCAGAAACAAATAATTTTTCAAAACAAAATTCAGTAATAAAAAAACACAGGAATCCTGTGCCCTTTTAGTCACCGGGTGATGAGCACCTAAAGTATAAAAAGAAGAATATCAATGACTTAGAACCTTAACATCGGCCCTAATCAGGTGTCAAGAAGTTTGGGGGACCTTGCCCCGACGGAGCAAAGGTGTATTACAGAGCACTCATCCTTCAACTGTCTTCCAGTCTTCTCCATTCCAATGCTGGATCAAGCCATTGTCGCCCACCGCATAAATATTTTCATCGGAGCTTCCCCATATAGAGGAAAAAAATTCTTTAGTATTGGATTCGATTCGAGTCCATTGATCGCCATCCAGGTAAAGGATCATGCCTTCATCGCCTACGGCAAAAACCATTTCCTCTGAAGGCCCCCAGACATCAAGAAAAAATTCCATCGTCTGCGACGGCATTTCAGTAAATTCGGCACCATTGTAATGATAAATAGCTCCTTCAGAACCGACCAAATAAACATTATCGGGAGAAAAACCATAAATACCATAAAATTCTGCACTGGAGTTGAAAGCCAACCTATGCCATTTTTCGCCATCCTGTTTCAACACCATTCCATCGTATCCAACAGCCAGCATTCCACCTTCTTTGCATCCCCAAAGCCGTGTTATATCGGTATCGGTTCCCGTTTTCGTGTACTTCCAACTACTGCCATCGTATCGAAGAATTTTGCCTAGCCGTGAACAGGCATAAATTTCATCGGAGGCCAGGCCAAAAATACCTGTCATCGGTGGCAGTTTTTCGGTTTCCACAGTAGACCAGATTTTCCCGTCGTAATGGAGAATTCTGCCATCGGTTACTACAGCGAAAATGTTATCCGGCGCACTGCCCCAGATATTCTTAAACGTCCAGCGACCATCGGTTTCCATTGACGACCATGCACTACCATCATAATGCAACATCGTTCCATCGGCCCCGCCTACAAAAATATTATTCTCATCCAATCCAAAAATGCAAAGAAGATGGTTGCTCGTCAATTCGGACATAAAAACTCCAGAGGTAATAAAAATTTATAGGGACATATCGTTCCATTTAGTGCCATCATAGCGAAGCACTGTGCCATTTTCTCCCGCGATATAAACAGAATCTTCTCCTAACCCTCTTACCTTTGTAAAATATTCTTCCTTTAGAGGCTCTACACGCGACCACGCTTTTCCATCGTAATGTAGAATTGTCGAGCTATCTCCTACAGCAAAAATATTATTATCAGAAGTTCCCCAAATGCTGAGAAGATATTCTTCCGTACCCGATTCCATCGTTTTCCATTCTTCCCCGTTAAAATGCAAAAGGGTTCCATGCGAACCACAGATATAAACATTGTCGGTTCGTGTACCCCATACACCAAAAAGCGAAATCTCCTCCTCGGTCAACTCATCTTTACGCTGAAACTCTTTCCCATCATAAAAACGAAAAACCCCTTCCCCTCCTACCGTATAGATATGATTAAGGTCTTCGCCCCACATGCCAAAGAGATCGTGGATGGTATTAGGCTCACGGTAGTCCCACTTTTCACCATCCCAATAGATCATGCGGCCACCCACACCATAAAGGAAAATGCCATTCTCATCGAAACCAAACACAGAGTTCAGGGAGTCGTAACTTCCGGTATCGATTTGTTTCCATTCTTTACCGTTATAATAAAGAACGACCCCACCTATCCCAACTGCATAAATACACTTTTCATGAGGACCCCATATTCCCATCAAGGGATTGGTATTTTCGGTTCGAACGGGAAGCCATTCCTCTCCATCCCAATGTTGTGGCACACCATCTTTCCCGACGACATAAATACTGTCTTCTCGAAAAAGTACTAAATCTAGTAAATCTGGTTTTTCACCTGTAAACATAGCTAAATATTCCTAGCGTTCAAAAAGCAGAAGGGGTTCCCGGCCCAAACCGGAAACCCCTTCTTAGTGAACCAGTACGATTATTATTCAGTTTCTTTAGGCTTATTAAAATAAATATTTTCTAAATTTGGGAAGTTTTCATTATCCTTAAACAGAGCCTCAACTCCCTCGGTAATATCATTATGAATTAAAACCAGCGTTTTCATGTTCGGCAAGTTCTTAGAGCTAGCCAGAGCTTTGCCACCGAGATTACCGATGTCAGTTTCATAGAGATCCATTAACGTAACATTTTTAAAGTTCTCTGCGTTTGCGATAACTTCAGCTCCTCGGAACCCCAAAGGATTATAGGTCAGCGTCAGTTGGGTCAAGCTTTTCAAAGTATCTGAATGTCCCAGAGCATCAAGGCCCTCTGCTTCAATATAATTCCAGTTGAGGTTTAGCTCTTCCAGTTTGGCGAGGTTTTTAGAATTCGCAATCGCAATCGCCCCTTCATTACCAATGTTATTTCTATACAAAGAAAGTTGTGTCAAGCGAGTTAAAGATTCTGATTCTGCCAGAGCCTTAACTCCCTCATCACCCAGCTTATCTCCAAGCCAAAGTGATACTAGGTTACCTAACAAGTTCGACTCAGCAACAGCTTTTGCTCCCTCTGCTCCGACCTCGTTATCACTTAAAATTAACTCAGACAAATTGAGCATCGTTTTAGACTTTGCCAGAGCTTTGACCCCTTCATCCGTTATCTTATTTTTAAACAGGTTTAAGGCTGTCAAAAACTTCATGTTATCGCATTCTAGAAGGGCGTTCAGACCTCTATCAGTAATATCATTGAACTCCAAAAAAATAGCGGTAACACCCTTTAGCTTGTCGGACTCCATGATCTTAATCAGATCATCATCATCCAGCTCTTTTTCTCTAAGATCTAGATCATTGTTTTCAGAATTCAAACCTTGATCTATAATATTGTCTATATTTTTAACTTCATCATCAAGCATTGCCACACTCCGTGCTAATCACATACTGGTAAAATGGGTTAAGCCTGCTATTCTATTTAAGTTGTGGCTCTTGTAAAGCCTAAAATTATTTTTTTACCCGTCAAACCCAAAATAGTCCGGTTTATAAGCCAAAATAGTAAAAGATGGATTCACCAAACGTCCTCAGGTTAAAAAAAATTAATTTTTTTCTCACTCAATTTATTATATTTTTATACAGTATGCTTTTCTTCTCGTTTCTTCTTATAACACCAATTCATAATAATTAAGGTAACAAGCATGGTTCAAAAAATCGATGAAATTACAGACCGGGTCAATCAGGCGAGCGGATTCATCCCTCCTCTTCTCCATGAACTCAATCAGGTTATGGTAGGACAAAAATATCTTACCGAAAGACTTGTATTAGGATTGCTTACCGGGGAACATATTCTACTGGAAGGAGTTCCAGGACTTGCCAAAACGACTTCCGTTAAAACTCTGGCGCAATCTGTTAAAGCAGATTTCAAACGCATTCAGTTCACTCCAGATTTACTTCCTGCGGATCTTTTGGGAACCCAGATTTATCAACCAAAAACAGGTGAATTCGATATTAAAAAAGGCCCTTTGTTTGCCAATATCATCTTGGCAGACGAAATCAATCGTGCTCCGGCAAAAGTTCAAAGCGCCTTGCTCGAAGCCATGCAGGAACGCCAAATAACCATAGCTGGCAATACTTTCCCGTTGGGAGACCCCTTTATGGTAATCGCCACACAAAACCCGATCGAACAGGAAGGCACCTACCCTTTACCCGAAGCCCAGATCGATCGCTTTATGCTAAAACTCCATATTGATTACCCCTCCAAAGAAGAAGAAAAGCTGATCATGCAGCGCATGTCTACCAGCAATGAGCCATACAAAGTTCAACCCGTGGTCGACCCTGCAGACATTCTGAAAGCCCGCAAGGTTATTGATGAGATTTATATAGATGAAAATCTGCAGGACTACATTATCAATCTGGTCACCGCTACCCGCGACCCAAAAGCAAATCAACTTTCATCCTATGCTGGTATGATTCAATTCGGCGCATCGCCTCGTGCTTCGATTTTTCTTAACCGGGCTGCCAAAGCTTATGCCTTTTTACAACGACGAGGATATGTTGTACCACACGATATAAAGAGCATAGGAATGGACATACTTCGACACCGCATCATCCTTACCTATGAGGCAGAAGCAGAAAATGTAAGTTCTGATGACATCCTGAAATCCCTTTTCGATACTATCGAAGTTCCCTGAATCTCATATGCTACAAACACTAACAAATAATGTTCGAGACTGGTTCCGTCTTCCGGCACCTACGCTAGAGCAAGAAAACCAGCTGTCACCTGAATTGTTACAACGCATAAAGGCCATCCAGGTAAAGACCAGTTATATGGTGAACGATATCATGGCAGGTGAATATGTATCTGCGTTCAAAGGCCGTGGAATGGAGTTCAGCGAGGTTCGCGAATATCAGCCGGGGGATGATGTGCGTTTGATCGACTGGAATGTAACCGCGCGTATGAATCAACCCTTCATAAAAGAATTCATTGAGGAACGAGAACTCACCTTAATGCTTCTGGTGGATGTTAGCTCATCTGGGAGGTTTGGTTCCGAACAAAAAATGAAAAACGAAATAGCGGCAGAAGTTGCATCAATTCTCGCATTTGCAGCTATAAAAAATAATGACAAGATCGGACTCATAATTTTCTCAGATAAAATAGAGCATCATATTCCCCCCAAAAAAGGGAAAGGTCATATCTGGAATATCATTCGTACTATTTTAAGCTTCAAACCCGAGGGCAAAGGCACCAACTTGGCACTACCATTGGAATATTTGCTTAAAATCCAGAAAAGGAAAGCCACGACTTTCCTGATCTCCGACTTTCAAGATGAAAACTTTGAACCTCAGTTGAAACTCGCCCGCCAAAGATTCGATCTCATCGCGATCAATATAATTGATCCGCATGAAGAAACACTACCCGATGTGGGAATGGTTCATCTTGAAGATTCCGAAACAGGAAAAACATTGCTAGTGAATACCAGTGACCCGGAAATGCTCAAAGAACACAGAAAAGTTTGCATTAAAAAACGTCAGGAACGAAAAACTTTCTTCAGTTCAATAGGAATCGATACTATAGAAATTTTCACCCATAAATCTTTAACAGATCCCATCATAAAATATTTCAAATTCAGGGAAAAGAAACATTAATATGAATGATTCAAAAACACCCGAAGACGGGGTCAGTGGAAAACTAAAAGTGGTTGTCTATATTTTAACAGGCATCACTCTTTTCGCCTTCGTTGCACTTTCCACAAAACTCATCACCAAAAAATCTACACCCACCCAGCAGAAAAAAAGTTTCAAAGAAACCCGAGTTGACACCCGAGCTACAGAACTAGAAAAAACGGGTGAACGGCTACAACAGGTGGGGTTGAACGAGCAGGCTCTGGATCAATACATTCAAATATGGGCCTTGGGAGAAAGCAACACGGCGGACAGAGCCAAAGCAGCTGCGACTGCCGGCAGACTTTATCTAAAACTCGGTAATTGCAAGGAAGCATTGGTTTGGCTGTTTCGTTCAGAAGCTTCCAATACTGACAACGCTACTGAGCTACAACCTCTCATTGATAACTGCATAGCAAAAGAAAAATAGATTATGTCGAAAATATTTTCAAATCCAATGCCTATTTTATTGTTGGCATTTATTTTCACCTTAACAAACCCCTTTGAGTCATGGTCTGCCGAACCAGTAGCGATAGACGCTCAAGTTGACATTAACCAACCCACATTGGGAGATATTGTCACCTATTCGATCACAGTAACGCATGACCCGGATATTGCTCTGCATATGCCTGAATACGTAATACCTGAAGGGCTGGAAAATGTTGAACTTGGAAAAGAAAACCCTAAAATTATTAATAAGCAGACCATGCAAGAATTCTGGCTCAAATTACGAATTGATAAAATCGGACCTGTGACACTCCCCCCTATTCCTGTCTGGTTTGATGCCCCCGACACGAACAAACAAATCGTGCGAGGGAAAATCATGTCCCCAGAAGTTAACTTTGAAGTGCAATCACTTTTGCAACTTGAAGAAAATACTTCGGACATTAAAGACATCAAACCAATTGCTGAGATTAAAGCACCTTGGACACATTATATCTGGAAGGCTCTGGCGATTTTATGTCTTTTGGCTTTAGGCTATTGGCTATGGAAAAAATGGCAGAAAGAATCAACTTCCAAATCAAAACCCGATTTCGCTCTCACTGCCGAAGAGAAGGCTGTGGAGGAATTGAATGAATTACAAACCCGTGGGTGGATGAAACTAGGCCGCATCCGCGATCATTTTTTTGGACTCTCAGAAATATTTCGCAGATACCTTGAAAACCGCTATGACTTCCCAGCACAAGAATGGACTACGGAAGAGATCACCACCCATTTCAAAAATTTCTCTGACTTAAATGAGAGTCAAAAACTGCAGACAAGAAACCTCCTAGTAGAAATTGACAAGGTTAAATTTGCCAAATCCCAAGCTCATGACGACCCGATTGACTCTGTAATACGTTTCATTAAAGAAGCATCACCTGTTTTGGTATTGACCGATCAAACTACTCCTGTTCAGGTGATACCTGTGACCGAATCACCGGACAAATCATGAACTTTTTTCGATTTGAAGACCCCTGGCTACTCTTATTTTTTATCATAGTGCCCTATCTTGCATTCAAAACAAGAAACCCTGTAACGATCCATTACTCATCCATTGTGATTTTGCAAAAGGTTCGCTCGGCACGGGTTGATATTATATCTGCCCTTCCCTTGATTCTTCGGTTACTTTCAGTATCACTTCTCGTGCTCGCTCTCGCTCGTCCACAAGAAGGTCATAAGAGCACGGAGGTATTATCTGTGGGTGTCGATATTATGCTGGCGCTGGACACATCGGGGAGTATGAAAGCTCTTGATTTTATCAAGGACGAAAAACGCGATACACGCCTGGCAATGGTCAAAGATGTGGTAGCAGAATTTATCGACAACCGTCCTAATGATCGCATGGGCATGATTGTTTTTGGCTCCGAAGCTTATACACAATGCCCACTGACTTTGGATCAAGGTATCCTGCAATCTTTCCTCAGCAAGCTGGAAATAGGGATGGCAGGAGATGCGACAGCCATCGGCTCCGCAATCGGTATCGCCGTCAAACGTTTGAAGGATCTAGAATCGGAATCCAAACTCATCATACTCTTGACCGATGGGCGCAGTAATGCAGGCAACCTTGCACCATTACAAGCCGCTCAAACAGCGAAAGCATTTGGCATTAAAATTCATACTATTGCCGTGGGAACAAATGGGGAAGCGCCTTTTTTAGTAAATTCTATTTTTGGGCAAAAATATGTTTATCAAAAGGTGGACATCGATGAAGACACTTTAAAACAAATATCAGAATTAACAGGCGGACAATATTTTCGTGCCACCGATCTCGAATCGTTAAAAGAAATTTACAAACAAATTGATCAAATGGAGAAGTCGGAAGTCAAGGTTCTCAATCATTCCGAATACACCGATCTCTTTCACTATTTTCTTATTTCTGGAGTTTTGCTTCTGCTTTTGGAAATTACAATATCCAATACCGTATTGAGGAGGATTCCATAATATGAAATTTGGCGATCCTTCCAATTTATATTTACTGTGGGTTCTGGTTCCGCTCCTATTTTTTCTCGCATGGGGAAATCGCAGGAAACATGAACTCATCGTTCGTTTTTGCGGTGAGAACTTATTCTCGAAGCTGGTGAATCCAAATTTCAAAAAACAGCAAAAAACCAGAGCAATATGCACCAGCTTCGCTATCTTTTTTCTTTTACTCGCACTCACTCGACCGCAATGGGGTTATCAATGGGAAGATGTCAAACAAGAGGGTGTGGATATAATTATTGCGCTGGATGTATCCCGCAGTATGCTTGCCGAGGATATAAAACCGAATCGGCTTGAAAGAGCCAAACGCAAAATCTCTGATTTACTGGGAATGTTACAAGGAGATCGAGTCGGACTCGTAGCGTTCGCTGGCACCTCTTTTGTGCAATGCCCACTTACACTGGACTATAAAGCAGCGCGTATTTTTCTCAATGCCATCGATACCGACCTGATACCAGTTCAGGGGACGGCTCTAGGCGATGCTTTGAGAACATCCATTAAAGCCTTTCGCACGGAGGAGAAAAAATCTAAAGCCATCATATTGATCACAGATGGTGAAGACCAAACGGGACAGGCACTGGAAGCGGCAAAAGAAGCCGAAAATGCTGGAGTTAAGGTTTATACCATTGGAATCGGACGAGACATCGGTGCTCCCTTGCCAAATCCAAATCAGACGGGAGGTTTTCTGAAAAATGAAGATGGAGAAGTCATTCTTACAAAACTGGACGAAATAACCCTGCAACAAATTTCTTTGCAGACAGGCGGAAGTTATGTACGCTCAGTCACAGGGGATATAGACCTGAAAACTATTTATCTCGACCAGATAAATCAAAACTTGGAAAAGAAAGAATTTAAATCCGAGCGGAGAAAAATTTGGCAGGAGCGTTTTCAGTGGTTCATTTTTCCTGCCTTGCTATTCTTACTTTATGAAAGCAGATTATCTGCAAGGAAACCGGAATTAGATTCCTAAAAATGTCCTGCACTTGGCTTCGGGATTTTGCTAGAATACAGGTTAGCAACTTTCACGCAAGACCTTGACAAAGCGAAACTGAAGTTTTATCCAAGAAGAAGCACTTAAAAAAGACTTAAAAAACCTTTTTGATGATTTAACGTATTGAAAGGAAAAAAATAATGCAAAACTCCCCTCGAACCATGAGTATAGATGCCGTAGCTGCTGAACAGCAACGCTTTATGGTACGTGTCTATAATTGGATGGCAGCCGGCCTCGGCATTACCGGTTTTATGGCCTATTATGTTGCCAACACTCCGACATTTTTCAATATCGTCATGGGCAATCCTATTATTCCGATTGTTCTCATTGTTGCCCAAATTGGTCTAGTATTCTGGCTGGCATCTCGTGTCATGCAAATGAGCGTTAGTCAAGCCACCGGAGTATTTCTTCTTTATGCCGGCTTAACAGGTATAACATTCTCCACATTATTCGTGGTTTATACAGCCGCTTCCATCACCTCAACATTTGTAGTTACAGCAGGCACCTTTGGTGCAATGAGTCTCTATGGATACACCACCAAGAAAGACCTGACTTCCTGGGGTAGCTTTTTATTCATGGGTCTTGTCGGAATCATCATTGCTTCTATAGTAAATATGTTCATGCAAAGTTCCATGATGCACATGATCATTACCTGCGCAGGTGTTCTTATATTTGTCGGATTAACCGCTTACGACACGCAAAAAATTAAAGAGATGAATATTCTTGGTAACGAAGGAACCGATGAAGATACCAAAGAAGCCATTCGTGGGGCGCTCACTCTTTACCTCGATTTCATCAACCTCTTCCTGATGCTTCTAAGGCTCATGGGAGATAGAAGATAACCGCAGTTTTCAATCCAATTCACATTTTGATTCCCGCTTCGGCGGGATTCTCTTTCACAGAATAAAAATTATGTTTCGCAAACTTCGAGTCAGATGGGTTCTCGTTGTTGGCCTGTTTGTTTTACTGACAAACTCCCCCGTGTCTGCCGACCCCGCAGACTCAAATATCCAGGAAGGCCTGAGTCAATATCAGGAAGGCCTTTTCCCCGAAGCCGCAGAAAACTTTTCCCAAGCCCGTTCAAGTCGGCCTGACGACCCGCGGCTCAACTACAATCTGGGAAGCTCTTACTACAAACAGGAAAAATTTCAGGAGGCGTTGCAAGACTATACACATGCGGCATTGGAAAATTCTGATCCTCAAATCAAAAAGAATTCTCTATATAACTCCGGCAACACACTTTTCAAAATGGGTAAGTTACAAGAAGCCGAGGCGGTCTATAAAAAAGTACTGACCTTGGACCCCTCAGACATGGATGCCAAATTCAATTTGGAGTTTGTCCGCGAGCAATTAAAAAAGAAGGAAGAGCAAAAGCAAGAGTCTGATAAAAAAGATTCATCCGATTCAGAAAAAGACGAACCCTCGGAAAAGGACTCTTCTAATAAAAAAGAAGATCAAGAGTCCGAGAAAGAAGAGCCACAACCAGGCGAAAAGCAGCAGCAGGAAAACAACCAGAGCAAATCTGCACAAGCAAAAGAATTAAGTCAGGAAGAGGCGGAGCAGTTACTAGGAAGCCTTTCTGAAGATTTAAAAAAGATCAGCCGCATGCAAGCTAAAAAAACAAAAGCCGCACAATCCTATAAAGGCAACAACTGGTAATTTAATGAACCCACTTTTCAACAAGGTCGCATTATTATTTCTCATTCTATACATAGGACTGAGTTCACCCGCCTTCGCCGAAGACATTAAGGTTCTGGCCACTGTCGATCGAAACCAGATCATGTTGGAAGATAGTTTGCATTTATCTATCACCATTCACGGAACACAAAATACTTCACCCCCGGAATTGCCATCTTTACCTGATTTCCGCATAACATCTTCGGGAACCTCATCTTCGACGCAAATCGTAAATTTTAAGCGCAGTATTTCCATCACTCATAAGTACCGTTTAGCACCTATGAATACCGGCCAGTTTAAAATTGGATCGGTTCGTATAAGAGCCAACGGTAAAATCTATGCTACCAAGCCAATTACAGTAGTAGTAAAAAAAACAACGGTTCAAAATCAGTCGGCAGACAAACCGGTATTTATTGAAACGAATGTATCAAAAAAAACAGCCTATGTAGGTGAGCAATTAATTTATTCTTTTAAATTATTTCACCGAGTCGAGGCAAAAAACCTTGATCTGAGTATGCCTTTTGGAGCATCGTATTTCCAAAAAGAAGAGTTGGGAAAAGCAAAAAACTATCAAAGCCTGATCAACGGAATCCAATACCAGGTGCAGGAAATATCTGTAGCACTATTCCCCATTAAACACGGTAAAGCAGAAATCCCCCCTGCAATGCTGGATATGGACATCTATCATCGCACTCGGTCCAACCGCAGAGGATTTTTCAACGACCCGTTTTTTGGTCAAGGAATCCGCGCCGAACATAAGGTCTTGCGCTCCAAGACTTTATCTGTAGAAATTTTAGCATTACCCGAAAAAGGCAAACCTCTGGATTTTAAAAATATCATTGGCCAGTTTAATATCCAGGCAAATCTGGGAAAAAAGGATCTTGAAGTAGGAGATACCACCACCCTCACGATCACCGTTTCCGGCAAAGGCAATGTTCGCGGAGTCACTTTTCCTGAACCCGAGCTGAACCGCCAGTTTAAAATTTACCCCGATCAACCAGAGTTTAAGCAAACCGTGACAGCAAACCAGATAATCGGACAGAAAGTTTTCAAATTTGCTTTGGTCCCCTTACAATCAGGAGCCGTAACCTTACCCGCGCTCACTCTTGCCTATTTCGACCCGGAAGCAAAAGATTATCGGCAGGTTAAAACCCGACCTATAACCTTGACCGTCCACCCCTCTTCAGTGGAGGAAACTTTAAACCATGTTCAATCAAACTCATTCAACAATATCCTTACAAAAACAGAAATAGAAATTCTCGCAGAGGATATACTGCCTATACATACGCAATTGAATAACTTTCAGAATGTTAATACCGAAATAAGCACTTCTACTTTAATCAGATTCGTCTCACCTGCTCTACTATTTATAATGGCTGCCTTTTTTATCCGCCAACAAAAACGTTTGACCACCGATGTGGCTTTCTACAGAAATCAAAAAGCCTATAAAACAGCTTCGCAAAAACTGGAAAATCTAGTGCGCTCTCAAAATTCAGAATCGAAGGAGTTTGTAAGTGAACTCTCGGAAATACTCCGAGAGTACATAGGTGATAAGTTGAATATGCAGGGCAAAGCCATTACCGCTGCAGAAGTAGAAAACAAGCTGAAAGAGTCCAATTACCAGGCAAACGCAGCCAATAATACCCGAAAACTTTTGGAAAGATGCGAAGCCCTGCAATACACTCCCGTTTCGTTTGGTAACAACATTGAGCTACTAAATGAATCCCAGGACATTATTAAAATTCTGGAGAAAAAGTCGTGAACAAAAATATACTCATCTCTTTATTTATTCTGCTTTGCCATATCCCTCTGGTTCATGCAGAGGATTTTATAAACGAGGTGGCTAGCGCCAACGACTTGTATGAAAGCAATAAATATCAACAAGCAGCAGATTCTTATGAATCTCTTAGGAAAAGAGGACTCAACAACGGTCACCTTTACTACAACCTGGGAAACACTTATATTCGACTTGGTAATATTGGGCCAGCCATTCTGAATTATATTCGCGCGCAAAAGCTGATTCCGCGCGATGAAAACCTGCAGGCAAACTTAAACTTTGCGATTCAACAAACGCTTGACAAAATTAATTCTCCGCCGCCAGACAAACTTGCCACTATATTTTTTTGGGTCAACGACCTGAGTCTGAATGAAAATGTCAATTTCGCGTTTGCCATTAATCTAGCTTTTTGGTTGATCTTGACAGCATGGTTTTATTTTCGTACAAACTTCTTGAGGTTAGCTAGAAATTCAATTTCATTTTTACTCTTGCTTGCCTTTATTGCAATCGGCGTCAAATTAAACCTTGAATCCAATTCTAAAACAGGTGTTGTGCTGGCAAAAACGGTTTCAGTTAAATCGGGTCTCGATGCTTCCAATATCACCCTGTTTGAGTTGCACGAAGGTGCGCTTGTCAATATAATCGATCAGCGCCAAGGCTGGATTGAGGTGCAACTCGATTCAAGGCAAAAAGGCTGGATTCCCAAGGACTCTTTAGGAGTCTGACTCCCTCCCTTTTAATAGGAGTTTTCTATTTGCCCTACCGCGAAAAACAGGTGGATGAGGGCTATTCGCTATTCACTTAAAATGGTACTCCGCGCGATCGATCTCTGGACAATGTTGCGCGCACTTACTTTGCGTAACAACTGTAAAAAATCTGTGCCCTTGGCATGGGGGGATAAAAGGGTGGCATTCATGATGAGCAAGGCAACTTCCCTGCTGTTTGTAAAAAATATTTTGTGGCACAAGCCTTTGATATACAAGGAGCCTTGCCAATAATTCTTTCTTGATTAATCCGTAGCTTAATTGTCAAATGGATCCCACGAGTACTTGAATGGAGTGGTTTACTTTTATCCTGCTTGCTCTTGCAGGAAAACGACACGCATTATCAATCTATCTCCTAGGCAGTTGCTAGGGAGAGGTTCGTTAAAAAAATTAAAGCAACCACTCCAGAATAAATATTTTTTTATGATAGTGGTCGGCCCAGCAATGAGGTAAAAATCACCTCTAAAATTGCAGAAAAAGTCCTTTCCAATGACCCGCTTCCTTGGGATATCTTTCGAAGGACAAAAAGTATACGCCAGATTATTAGCAAAATAATTTCGGGCATTGATGTATTGAAAGATATCTATTATATAGGCAAGGAGTTTCATATATAGGCACGAATCCTACACAACTCTGAATTTACGGTATCAGGATGTAAAGCTTATTTTAAAGTCTGCCCCATTCTTGCCGTTAGGGAGAATAGCCAAAATAGATTAATTTTGATGACCTTGCGACCTGAAGTCCAGTTCAACACTGTGGTTTATAATACTGAAGACCGTTATCGCGGTATCTCTGTAATAAATATTGAACTGATGAATAAAAACGATATGACCACATTGTGTTTACCTAAAAACGGACGATAACGTTAAAAAAGCGACAGGGACGATGACAGGGCATAGAGAAATCGTCTAGCCTTATCAAAGAAAGTAAATATTATGATGTATTATCGAGATAGTAATATGCTGGCTCCAAGAAATTCCGATCCGCAATCAAAAACTCCTTCGTTCAAAACTATCGAAGTTGAATTAAAAAAATAATGAATATTCTAAAAACAAAAATAATTAGAGTACCCATTTTTATGAGCTTACTAATAATGGGATTCTCTCAACTATCTTATGCAAGCGAGCCTTTTGTAAAAAAGATTCGCATTAAAGGTAACACCCTGATAGACCCACAAGCGTTGCAAGAGCATTTTGACCTGGGTAACGGTCTTAAAATGAACCCATTTATTATGGATCTTGTAGCCAGTGAGTTACGCTCGGTCTATGGTTTTCATGGTCACCCGAATGTGGATTCCCATTCCATGTTGAAAGTTAAAAACAGCACCCTGACTTTAAAAGTAGATGAACAAAAAGAATATCGTTTTGGTGCCGCCCGCGCCGAACTTGCTGTCTACAATCTCGATTGGGATTTCAATATGAAAACCACCGAGCAGCAAAAAGAGGATGCCATCCGTAAACTCGTCAAAGGTTATAATAAAATAAAGATAAATGAAGACATTGTGACTTCTTATCTGGTCAAAAATCAAAGAGTCCGTATTGAGAAAATTCAATCGCAAAAGAAAAAAGCTATGAGAGAAAAGATTGCTACTGCAGTAAAAAGTTTTAGAGAAATAAATATAGCTGAGGCCAAGGAAGAGGCCCAAAAATTTATGGAGATGAGAAACCGCGTTCAAGGAGCGGCAAACAAAAAAGAATTAGAATCAGAGGAATCCAAGAAGGTCATGGAGTATGGCGAAATAACCCCTTTTGAAAGAAGTGCCTATTAATTGCATCCGCACCCGAAGTCTAAAAAAACCGACAATTTGCGCTTTTTTATTAGAATCTCCTTTCCTGTACATTTGTATAATTTTTTCTATCACTCCTTTCAACTTTCTATCCTATATCAGAGGTAAGAAATTTTCGTATAACTGCTATATCTCTGTGGTTCTTTCCATTTTAGGTTCTGGACCTTGAGGATAGGGACTTTATCCGTCAATAACCAATAAATATTAAGATCGGTATAGATAGTAAGATTGGACAAAGTCGTAGCTGACGGTTAAGGTTTTTCATTTTAAAATTCGGAAAGAGAACCTTTGACACATGAGTCTTTCAGACAATTACATCAACTTCAAAGGAGCTGAATTTAGGTAAGCAACCTTGAGCCTGTATTTTATTTCTCTTATCATTATTGCTATCTGAAAACCATCCTTCTATGGGGGGGGGTTATAGCAACAACACGCATCCCGCAATTTCATATCGTAATAGGAATAATTTGTTAAAAAGGATTAAGGGAAAGTTACAACTTAGTAAAAATATCAATATTCGGATTAAAATTTAGAAACTTAAAAAGGGGGATACCAAGAAGGACGGAGAATATTTCCCAGGTCAATCATCTTTATCATCGTCACCCGCTGTCAACTTAATTAAAGACACGTCTCGATTTTGCTCATCAGATCGAAGAGTTTTTAAGATTTCCATGCCATTCACCTTAGGCATATTGATATCCAGGATGACTAAATCAGAGAAGAACTTTTTAATGAATTCAAGAAGGACTTACCCATCCGGAGCTGTCTCCACATGAAAGCTTTCTTTGTCATGCTTGAGTTCTAAAGCCACTAAAATAATCTGGTTATTAATCTATAATCTCTAAGAATCTCATAAAACTGGTTTTTTCACTCACAATATTGTCTCATTTGAATCGGCCTTGTAAAATTGAGTTTTGTTTGTCAAGCATAGGGAATTATTTTCCTTATAATAAGTTTTGATTTTTAAAAAACCGAATGCAATCGTCCACAATCCAGTCGACTGAAGATAGTAGACCGTGGTTGCTATCCAGTTCCTGCAAGTGGCACCAAGGGTGCTTAATAACAAAGTTTCTCGACTCTTGAATATCTACTGTCTCATCATGCAAACCATGAACAATAATAGTGGGAATATTTCGTTCCAACGGAAGTGATTCCCAGGTTTCTGCGTCTCGAAACAAATGGGTGTTTAAAAATACCTCTTTATTGTAACGGTAATGAAATACTGGGATTAATGTCGTTTTAGATAATTTTTCCTTTAGTTTCTTTCTCCAGCGGTTCAGGAAGTTAAAACCAGGAGCCATGAGATAGAGTGCTTTTACCGACTCCCTGTTTTGCGCCAATAGGCTGGCAAGGTATCCACCCATACTGCTTCCAATCAATGCAAAACTTTTATGTTTCTCTGCATCTATTATCGTCTGAACTAACTTTATCTGGCGGGATAAGGTAAGGTTTTCAAAATTATCCTCCTGCAAATCGGGGACATGAAGAGAAATATTTAACTCATCAAATCGATTTTTAAAAACACGCGCTTTATTTGAGTTTGGTCCCGATGCGAAACCATGCAGGTAGATAAATTCCGTCATGATTCATTGGCTGTTTCTGTTCTTATCACCACCTCTCTCATTATCCACAGCAAAACCAATCCAGGCAGAGCAAACAGAAAGGTAGTAAAGAAAAAGACAGTCCAACCCATTCCATCCACCAGCACACCTGATAAGGGCCCCACAAACACCCTGCCCAATGAAGCCAAGGCAGAAAGTAAGGCAAACTGAGTAGCCGTATAACTGTGGTTACATAGCACCATCAAAAATGCGACAAAGGCTGCCGTTCCCATACCTCCAGCCAGATTTTCAAAGGCGATGGTAAAAATCATCAGTGGATAGCTCTTTCCGACCAAAGCTAAAACCATAAACGAAAGATTCGAGACCGCCTGTAATATTCCAAAAATTAAGAGGGACTTGAACAAACGTAACCGCGCCATGAGCACACCGCCAAAAAGAGCCCCAATAATGGTGGAAGCCAGACCCATTCCTTTATTGATAGTACCCACTTCCCCTACAGAAAAACTCATACCTCGAATCAGAAATGTGGTGGTCAGACTGCCGGCAAAAGCATCTCCCAATTTATAAAGAATAATTAATGCCAAGAGGGACCAAACACCGGTACGCGAAAAAAATTCCTTAAAAGGACCTTCCACAGCATCTTTCATTGAGGAGGGGGGAGTTCCAGGATCTTCAGGTTCCGGGCCTAGCCAAACCGCAATCACTCCAATGGACATGATCAAAGCCATGAGCATATATGTGGCACGCCACCCTAGATACCCAGAAAAAATTAAAGCCAGAGCACCTGACACCAACATTGCTAACCGGTAGCCAGTGACAGAGACTGCTGCCCCCATGCCTCGCTCCGGTTCTCTGAGTACCTCTGCACGATAAGCATCTATCGCTACATCCTGTGATGCAGAAACAAAAGTAAGGCAAAAAGCGAGTAATGCTAGAAACCAGAGGCCATTCTGTGGTGATGTAACACTCATCCCTAGAATGAGACCGATCAAAGCCAATTGTGATAAGGCTATCCACCCTCTGCGTCGCCCAAAAACCGGGACAATAAATCGGTCCATCAAAGGCGACCAAATAAATTTTAGCGTATATGGAAGGCCTACCAGACTGAACATACCTATCGTCTTAATATCCACATTCTCAACCGTCAACCACGCCTGTAAAGTACCTCCAGATAAGGCCAATGGAAGCCCTGAGGAGAAACCCAAAAAAAGAACGGTTAACACTCTAGGGTTTAAAAATTGATTCATACTTTATACAATAAATTCAATAACTTACAATAATATCCCTAAGAATATAAATAAAGTAATTTAACATCAGAATATATCTTGTTTCATGTATAGCATTAAAGCCGGATATATTTAACTTATTTCAACCCACATACTGCCTTAGGTTGCTATTATAATAGAAAATATCTACTGAACCCTTTCAGCAAAATTCTATCACTGTTTCAATTAGAGGAATTGACAATAAATTATTTTTTTATAACATTTTCGTTATTTCTATCCGATAGATAAATAAAATAAAGGGCAATTTTATGCAACATATCGATTCCATTGATCGAATTATGGTAACCGGCTATATGGAATTTCGTCCTCTATTAGAAAATATTAACAATGATAACCGCGCCACAAATCGCCATATGGAAATATAATACTGAAAGCTATTAAGGTGTCTAAAAAAGAATCTCAAGGTACTGAACGAATAGAGGGTGGTAACTTAGACAAAAATATGGGTTCAGAGTCAAAAGCAAGTGAGCCATCAAGCACCTCCAAATAAAATAAATAGTATTTTTCTTTTTATTTAATAAATAAAGATTTACAAAAAATATTTGAGTTCAATTAGACGGTTTGATAACAGGCAAGGATAAAATGGATATCCCCGAAGATACTCAAGAAAAAAATACAGAATCGGCTCCTGAAGAAAATATAACACCCGAGAGCCCGCCTATCGATATTCCCGAAGAACAAATTAAAAAGGTTAGAAAGAGGCTTGAAAAATCTGATACGGAAGCACTTCATGAAAACCGACAATCATTTCTAAGATTCAACAGGTTTAAAATTCATCGCAATCTAGTCACCCTTTCTAAAATTGACCAAACCATCTTTCTAATCATTCCAAGGCTATTGCATGTCCACCAGGAAGGCCTACCCGGCTATTTTGAGGGCAACCCACCTTGCGGAATACATAACTTCAACCTTGACCAAGAAGCCCAATATGCATTGGAGAAAATGTTTCCAGATGTAATTATCCGCAGAAACCCAGAGCTGAGTCCGAGAATTCATACTGCCCTCCTTATGGGGAGTGTGGGGTCCATTGCACAAACGAAAAAATCTGATCTGGATTACACCCTCCTAATAGATAAAAACGAATTCACTGAAGAAAGCATGAAGCTCTTTCAGAAAAAACTAAATCTTATAGAAACGTGGACCTGGGATAATTACAATTTAGAAACGCATTTTTTTATAAATGATTCACAAGAAGTAAAAAACAATATCTTCGGTGAAAGTGATAGTGAAAGCACCGGATCAGCACTCGCCAAGCTTCTGAAAGAGGAAATGTACAGAACCATGATTATTGTTGCGGGAAAAATTCCTTTTTGGCTAATTTCTCCCGTTGATTCCGGTGATGATAGATACGACAAACTCTATCAGCAATTGCAAAATGGAGACACTCTTTTAAAACACGAAGAATTTATCGATATGGGAAATGTTGATGATATATCGCAGGGAGAATACTTCGGTGGTGCTATATGGGCTTTGATCAAGTCCTTCAAATCACCTTTCAAAACACTTATGAAAATGGGAATACTTGAAGAGTACATGTTTGGAAATACCAAATCTAATCTTTTGTGTCATCAGGTAAAAGATAAATATTTTAACGATGTCCCTTTTCTAGATATAGACCCTTACTTGATAATGTTCGAACGTGTTCAACAGTTTTTTAAAGAAACTAAAGATGAAGAGGCTGTAGACTCCTTAAGACACGCTTTTTATCTTAAAGTGGGTACCCAGATTGTGCCAGATGAGCTAAAAAAAGGCAGCAAAATCTGGAGGAAAAATACTCTGATAAATATGTTGAAAGAATGGGGTTGGGATGCGAAAAAGTTAGAGCGTCTCAACAATTACCCCAACTGGCAAATGATGCATAAAGTTGATTTAGGGAATAGAATTAACAAAATCTTGATGGCTTCTTACAAAAATATTTCTGAAAAGAACAAAACGCTCGACCCAAGTGAAAGTTTGATCACAGAAAAAGATACTGCTCTTCTCGGCCGAAAGCTATTTAGCTTCTACAGACCCGCCCCAAATAAAGTAGACAACCTCGGCGCACTGGTGGATGGGAAAACCGCCGAAATGGAATTAACAATATTGCTGGAACAAAAATCCCCGCGCGACAAGCCCACATGGTATTTGATTAGAGGTAAAACCATAGCTCCTCTAGATAAAATTGAAGATGATAATATCATCAGGAAATCTAACACATTGCCCTTCTTGCTAGCTTTCACAGTTTTCAACAATCTTTATAATGAAGACACGCAAATTACGTTAAGAGCGGATGGGGGATCTATGAAAGATGTCGACATCGAAGTATTGCTGGGCCAATTGAGGCTGTTTATAGCATCTATAAATATAGCCGCCCTGTCTAACGAGGATTTGCTCGACAATGCGAAAGTCAACGAACTATTTATGCTGATCGATTTTGGCACGCCTCCGCCGCCGGAAGTAATGATGGAGAATATCAAAGACTGTAAAGATAATGACGAATTAAAAAAATTTATAACCCTACGAACAGATAAAATAAAAAGTATCACAACAACCTACGTAACATCATGGGGCGAACTTTTTTGCAAGACCTATTCAGGGATAAACTGCATGACCCGATGCATTCGCGAGTTGGCACCGCAGTTGGCACCCGAAAAGGTGAACAAGTCTAATTTTCTTAAGGTTTATATTCCCAACGGCCGAAAAGAATTACTACAAATAGCCTGGTTTAATAATTACATTATCCGTTCAATGCTCAAGAAATTCAAAGCTCTACCAGAAAAGGTTGCAAGTTAATTAAAAACATAATTTAAGGTATTCATAACCTTATGGATACACCGCAGCCTCATACGCAGCAATACAACAAGAGAGTAAAAACGCCACAGGTATCTATAGAGACACCTTGATATGTGTGCTTTCAGGCAAGATCATAATTGTTATCGCCATTATCCGCGGTGGAGATGCAGTAATATTTATCAATATTAATTCGATTTTGATTGCTGCGGAGGAGTGATGACAATCGTTTTAAATAAAACGATATCCCCATGATCGTCGATGTATATAATGCTAAATAAATTTACGAACTTAAGGAAGAGAACTCAATTCTATGATCGAACACCCTAACGCAGGGGGGGATTTTCAGGTTCATGGATGTTTAATCTCCCATATTCGGATTGGTCTTAATTAAATGTTGATGCATATTGATGACCCTTTCACCATTCGACCGGCCCTAGGGCAACAACTTTGATCACAACTTTTACGGCCTGATACTGGGAAATCTGTTACTGACTCCTTTGGCCACTAAATTAAGCCACAGAACAGAACATAATTTTGCGCAATAAGAGTAGGTTTAATGGGTATCGATAACCGGGTAAATCCGCAAAGAATTCAGCGCAACATAAGAGCCTTTCTTCCACCATCACAACAGAGAGAATATATATAAATGTCAAATGTAGACGAAATTATTTCTTTAGTTCAAAAAGAACCCAAGCAGGATGGGGGGGATTTTAGCGGATTCGACCTCAAAGGGGTGAGTCTTAATGGAGTCAGCTTTGTCTTTGCCACGTTGACGGAAACGGTCATGGAAGAAGCTGAACTGCATGACATAGATTTTTCCCAGGCTACTCTGAATTCCAGTTCCTTCAAAAAAGCAAAAATCAAAAACGTCAACTTTTCAAGCGCAAACCTTGAAGGTGTAACCTTTGAAGAAGCAACCCTCATGGGCTGTAATTTTAAAAATACAAACCTTAGCAACTGTGATTTTTCCCAAGCAAAACTAGATGATTGCGACTTCCAAGGTGCCAATCTGGATCATTCAAGCTTCTATTCCACTACAATCGATAATTGCAACTTTGCATTTTCAAGAATGCTGTACACCTACCTCAAACAAGTCATCATCTCGAAATGCCGATTCGGAGGTGTCAATGCAAGAGGCTCTGATTTGAGTTTTTCAAAAATGACCGAAGTAGATATGAAGGGCTCTATTCTTAAATATGCTGACCTCAATTCCTGCACCCTTACAAATGTCAATATGACATACTCGAATCTGATAGGGGCGGATTTGAAAGATGCTCAATGCGCTGGTGTACAATGGGAAGAAGTAAACCTCGAAGGCTCTGATCTCACTTATGCAAATTTCGAAGGTGCAAATTTAAAAAATGCGTTTCTACTCGAAGCAAATTTGCACGGAACTAATTTCACCAAAGCAAACTTGTCTGACGCATATCTCGTGGACGCAAACCTAGCCAAAGCCATTACCAAAGACGCAAACCTAGAGAACACCATCCTCGCCTAAGCGGCGAACCGAGTAATAGGTTTATACCCACAAGGAACAAACCTTACGCCTTTAATAATTGCCCACTAGGATTCGGCGTTAGCCATTATTAATGGCCATGAGCTCCACCTTCACCATGAGCATGTCCATGGGTTAATTCTTCCTGAGTGGCATCGCGAAATCCAATAACCTCGATAGAGAAATGCAAAGTCTCGCCTGCCAGAGGATGATTACCATCCACATGAATTTTATCCGCTACCACAGCCTTAACAGTAAAAACGGTTTTAGTACCACCATCTCCCTGACCTTCAAATTGCATTCCAGGCTGGATATCAGCATCTTTCGGAAAGCTTGCTCGCTCAACTTCCATCTTTAGCTGTGGGTTTAAATCACCGTAACCTTCAGCAGGAGAAACCGTGACATCTTTTTTATCTCCAACCACTAATCCTTCCAGTTCCTTTTCCAATCCCGGGACCATTTGTTCATTCCCATGCAAATAAGCAAACGGCTTATCCTTATCGGCTCGATCCAATTCTTCTCCATTCGCATTTTTAAGGCAATAGCACAAGCTAACAACGGAATTTTTCTTAATCATGGATCATCCTTTCAAAAAAACAAAATTAATGGGATATTTTTATAACATTGATCAGAAAGGTCAAAGCCTTTCCAGCCAAGGGGTGATTCAAATCCAACATAATAAACTCGGGGTTAACCTCGGTAATCAATGCTTGCATCTGTCGCCCTTCAGGGGTTCCCATGACAAGGCTCATCCCCACTTCCGGCTTTCTGTCTTGTGGTATTTCTTTTCTGGAAACCTTTTTAATCAGCTTCGGATTTGCATCGCCATAGGCATCAGCTGGGGCTATGGTAAATTTCTTTTCCTCACCCCGCTTCATTCCAGTAACAGCTTTATTAAAGCCAGCAATCACACGACCTCCACCGACTTCAAACTGTAGAGGCTTATCATGTTTGCTGGAAGCGTCAAACACAGTTCCATCACTCAACATCCCCGTGTATTCGAGAGTTACCTTATCTCCCTTTTTAGCACCCGCCGCCTCTAAATTTTGTATTGCCACACCAAAAACAGAGACTAAGACCGTAAGAACAACTATTTCATACCATCTCATAACATCTCCCTTTCAATGATTAGACAGAAAAAAAAATGGTCATCCGCAAGATGACCGATAGAGTTTAATTAATATGAATTTTTATAATACCATCTGATTTACTCAAATATCAATGTGAGATCAAAGTTTTGAGGAGCATCGAAAACCGACATTTTCAAAAAAATCATTCGGGTTTGCCTCGGTCCTGGAAAATGAGTAGCGGTAGGCCTCCAGAAAATAATGTCCCGCTTTCTGAAAACCGTTCCCCCTTAAAACTTTAAACACTTTTCCAAAACGATATTCTTTTCTCGTGTTCCCGTTATAAGGTAGGTACCAGTCCAAAGTCCATTCCATAACGTTGCCCGACATACCCATTACTTTATAAGGACTAGCATCTTCTGGATACGCTGTAATTGGCATTGTTTTCCTATCCCCTTCAATACCGACATTAGCCTTTCCCTTAATATATTTCTCACCCCAAGGAAAGGGCAATCCATCCGGTCCGCGAGCTGCTTTTTCCCATTGTTCTTCTGTCGGTAATTGTTTGCCATTCCATTGACAATAAGACCACGCCTCCCACCAAGTCACTTGTGTTACCGGGTGGTCCCCCTGCCCTTCGGGAAAAACTCCATCCTGCCAATGAGCCGGAAGATCGGTAAATTGATTCACTTCCAAAAAATGACTGTATTTGGCATTTGTCACTTCATATCGGTCAATATAGTATTCTTCCAGAAAAAAATTTCTTTCGGGGTGTTGGTCCAAATAAAGGGGCTTCACCGCGCCAATTTTTTTATGCGTATCCTCTTTATCAACCTTATTCGTTCCCATAATGAATTCCCCAGCGGGAATCAGAACCATTTGATCTGCCTCAGAAACCTTGCCTTGCTTGTCACAATCGCAACATCCCCAAAGGAATGACAAACACAGAATGAATGTTGTATAGTTTTTAATCTTATTCGAGACCTGAGAAAAAGATCATGCTAACAAAACTCCACTGCCTACCGCAACAAGTAAGATGTCTAGCCTGCATCCTTAGTGCTGTCTTTCTTTATTATGGAAACGCTTCAGCCTTTGAACAGCAGGTAGCAAAAAAAACTTCTGGCGAATCCTACCCTCATATTATAAAGAAAGATACTTTTACTATAAATACCCGAAACATAAAAGTTCTCAAAGAAAACGGAAAATATCTATGGATCGGCACCAGCAACGGACTGCTTCGCTATGACACTCAGGGTCAAGAAGAAATCCAAGTTTATGACAACACCAACAAACTGCTGAGCAATGGTATTTTCTCAATTGCCATCGACAAAAAAGACTTGCCCTGGGTGGGCACTTATGGAGGTGGGTTAAGTCACTTCAATGGATCCAATTGGAAAAACCAAAATACCCCTGATGGATTAAACGACGCTTTTATTTATGACATCCAATTCGAAAAAGACAATATCTGGCTCGCAACCTGGAGTGGAGTAAATTTTTCAAAATGGGATTCCAATCAAAAAAATCCTTGGAAAACCCTTACAGTAGAAAATTCCAACGGCGGCTTGATTGACAACTGGGTCTATGCTGTAGAGATAGAAAAATCAGGCCGTGTCTGGTTCGGCACCGAATCGGGTGTTTCCACTTATCACAAGGGGGAGTGGAAATCTTTCAACCATGCAAATGGACTAGGGGCATCTTATGAAAAGGTAAAGCAGGAAAATAAGGCCATTATGTCGTTGTTCCAAGGGCAACACCATGCCATTCAAGCATCACCTGCCATCCCAAATATTCAGACTGCAGATTACAAACCCGACTACATTGTGTCCATGTATCTCGACAAACAAAACCGGTTGTGGATTGGCACCTGGGGGGGAGGGTTGAGCCTACTCGACACGAAGAATTTTACGTTCAGGAATTTCACCACTCAAGATGGGTTGCCTGGAAATTTCATTCTCTGCCTCGAAGAAGACCGGGCTGGAAAACTATGGATTGGCACCAATAATGGATTGAGTTTGTTTGATGGGAAAAAGTTCCAGAACTTTTCGCGAATCAATGGACTCGAATCAAAATTCATATTCAGCTTGGAGTCGACAAAAGACCATTCCCTATGGGTTGGGGGTCACAAAATCCTCACCCGAATCATCATCGACCCCAAAACAGGACACCCACTCAACATTCAATAGTTCCTCTCGTGGTTGACCTATAAAACCGACGATTAGAATTCTTCATCATCGGGGTCATCGTCATCCATGGCGGCATCGACTTCGTCTTGTTCTGCTTTATCCATCAACTCTTTAATTCGATCATACCCGGCCGCGAGTTTTTGAATGTTCATCAACATGTTTATGAGCTCTGCGTCCTTACATTCGCGCATTCCGGCGACCAGAGCACCACGTTCATCCTCATCATATTTCTCATCCCATTTGTCAAAAGCTGCCATTATCTTATTTCTGCAGTGAAGTATGTCGTAAAAAAAACTTTGAATCTCAATTTTCGCCATAATGTTCCATCCATCAAACCAGGTCAAACCTGGAAAAAAATTAATAAAAAACCTTTGCCCTTATAAAAGACTGATATTATTATAAGGTATCTTGATTTAAAAACCGTAAATTATACTACAACATTCCAAGTTAAATTAATTCATCATGTCAAACGAAGAACGATTTAAAGATAACGAAGATGGCACCATATCGGACAAGCGCTACAATCTTATGTGGATAAAAGAAGACAGCTACCAAATGCGTAAAAAATGGTGCGCATGGAAAGGTGCCAATAATTTTACTGCATGGCTGAACGAACAAAAATTTGCAGGTCACGAAGACTGGCGGCTACCCAAAAGTCAGGAATGCCGGAACCTTTATGATCACGAAAGTAAGAACTCCGACTTCAATGGCGATATTGTCCATATCGATTTCAAGTTCCCGGAAGGTTGCGGCTCGAACTATTGGTGCCAGGAAGAAACAGGGATCAATGCGATGGCCTATAATTTTTATAGCGACCGCGCTTACCAGGTTCGTAAAAAAACCAAAGATGAACATAATATGTGTTGCCGTGCTGTACGCACTGCCGGCCCAGTTGTAAAAAGAAGCGGTAGATTATCCAGCACAGGTAGAACTCGTGCGGGACTTTAAAGTTTAACGAATCCCATCGGGCTTTTGATGGAGAAAAAAATCGATACGATATAATCATCATCCCACCCACTATCTATGGCTCATCATCGAGCAACATTTGCTGAAATAAATTTGAAGGCATTTAAACATAACCTTCAAAACCTGAAAACGATCACAGAACCGGCTACTGTTTTAGGTCCGGCTACCGGCATCATGGCAGTTATTAAAGCCGATGCTTACGGACACGGTGCAATCCCCTGTGCAAAAGCTGCCGTTGATTCAGGAGTGGACTATCTCGGCGCGGGCATCATCGAAGAAGGAATAGAACTAAGAGAAAATGGTATCACCGAGCCTATTCTCATCCTTGGAAGCATCTTTCCCGATGAAGTAGCTGATTTAGTTCGCCATGACCTTGCAACCATTCTCTGCACTCCCCATTTAGCGCAGGCACTTGCGAAAGAAGCAGAGAAACAAGGTAAAACCATGAACGTGCATATCAAAGTGGATACGGGAATGAATAGACTCGGCGTTCTTCCTGAAAATCTGTTGCCACTAATTAAAACCATTAGTAACTTGCGGGCCTTAAAGATAGAGGCTTTATCGACCCACTTTTCCTCCGCAGATGATGAAGACACATCCATTACCACGCAACAAATTGAGTTGTTCCAGAAAACACTTATTGATTTGCAAAAAGCAGGAGTAACAATGCCAGCTCTTACCCATCTGGCTAATACTTCCGCCTTACTCCGGTTTCCCGAAAGCAGATCGAAAATGGTAAGGCCAGGACTTATCCTATACGGAGCCCTGCCCTCGCCTATTTTGAAACCTGTCGTGGAAGAAATTTGTCAAAAAGAGAACCTGCAAAATTTTCAACCGGTCATGCAGTGGAAAAGCAAAATTATACTCCTAAAATCCGTACAAAAATGTCAGCCCCTCAGCTATTCCAGAAAACATTTCACTCAAAGAGATAGCCTCATTGCCACCCTCCCTATAGGCTACGCAGACGGACTAAATAGAAATCTTTCTAACAACATGGAGGTTTTGATTAAAGGCAAGCGGGCACCTCAGGTTGGAACCATTTGTATGGATATGATACTCATCGATGTCACCGAAGTTCCTGATGTTCAGATGGGAGACGAAGTGGTTATTTTTGGAAAACAGGGGGAGGAAGAAATTCAGGTAGAAGAGTTGGCGAAGAAAAGTAATACCATTCCCTATGAGATTCTATGCAATGTTGGCAAACGGGTTCCACGCGTCTATAACGGGTGATGCCTATTCTAATACTTTCAAATCTGTTAATTTTAAAACCTGATTTTTTCGACACCAATCGCGAATTCCCTGAACAATTTTTACTGTCACTGTCGGGTCAATGAAATTTGCAGTACCAATCTGCACGGCTTTAGCTCCTACCATTAAAAATTCTAATGCATCTTCGCTGTTTGATATTCCACCTATCCCGATAACAGGAATCTTTACAGCCCGTACCGTCTGATAGACTAGATTCAGAGCCAGAGGCTTGATGGCCGGTCCCGAAAGTCCCCCTGTTCGGTTTGCAAGATATGGTTTTCCCGATTCCAAGTCCATTTTCATTCCCACGAAAGTATTACAAACCGAGAGAGCATCTGCGCCTGCATCTTCGGCAGTCTTTGCCAATACAGTTATATCCGTTACATTCGGAGACAATTTAACGATCAAAAATTTATCAGTAGCCTTGCGAGTTGCTTCTACTACTTGTCGCAACACAGTAGGATCAGAGCTAAACTGCAATCCGCCTTCCTCAACGTTGGGACAAGAGACATTCATTTCCAGCGCATCAATCCGTTCATCCTTGGATAAGGCTGAAGCCATTTCAATATATTGCTGAACGGTGTCTCCAAAAAAATTTACAATGATTCGTGTCTTATAATTTTTTAGTTGCGGCAGTTTGTCAGAAAAAAAAGCCTGTAGGCCAATATTCTCAAGTCCAATGGCATTGAGCATTCCTGAAGAAGTTTCAATAACTCGGGGAACCGGATTTCCAACTTTTGGCTTGATCGAAAGTCCCTTTGTGGAAAAACCACCCAGGTCGTTCAAGTCCAAAAGATCCGTGTACTCAAGTCCATAGCCAAAAGTACCTGAAGCCGCAATTACCGGATTGTCGAGAACTAGTTCCCCAAGGTTTACTGTCAGATCAATCTCTGCCATATCTTATTGACATTTAAGGAGTTATCAGATATATTTTCTACTTATACGGATAGAATTGATGCAAGTTTCATCAAGATCATAGCTTAACACCACTTTATTTAAAACAACGAATTTTCAACTAAAACTATCAGGGGCAAGCCCAATCATGATGGACACGAAAGAGCAATCACCTGTAACGGTAATCGAACATCTCCCAGAAGAGACCAAAAAATATAACAAGCACATAGATGACCTAATTGAAAATGCTGAAATAGAAGCTGAGATGGAAGCTGAAAAGAAAATCCGTTCAAAAAACTCCCGTATTTTTTCAATATCCATGTTCGGTTTTGGTCTACTAGCATTGGTATACATGCAAGTAAATAGTCTAAAAAAACCCGAAGCACCCGCTCCAGTCATTAAGCAGATAGAATCTGCTGAAGACAAACTTGCGAAACAGGTACCGATTGTCGCAGACGGGAGTTCAAATATCCCTGTCCCTGAACTCAAAAATATTGTTGTGCCTGCAGAAATAAAGCTGAAGGAAAAGTCACCACCCACTCGAAAACCAAAAGCTTCTTCCAAACTTCAGAAGAAGACAACAAAATCGACCATCAAACCTAAAGCGAAAATAAAAAGCGTATCTCCAACCAACACTCGGTTTTTTGTGCAAACTGGAGCTTTTTCTTCAAAGAAAAACGCCGAAGTCTCAATGAAAAAATTACAGGCAAAAGGTTTTTCACCATTGACTCATGTCGTGTCCAAAGGCAAAACCAAAACTTATCTTGTTCAGCTTGGTGTTTTTCCAAACAAAGAAAAAGCAAAACTGGCTCAAGAAAAACTATCGCGCGCGGGTTACCCCAAAACAATCATCAAATAACCAACTGCATTCTTTTCCCGACATAACGATGATGTTATGATGCCCTCCTTTTTGTCTTTTCTTTCTCAAGGGATTAATCAACTTTGCTGGATTTAGTGGAAATTGTAACAGGACTGTCTCTACTTTTTTATGGCGGGGACTTTCTGGTAACGGGTAGCACGCGTCTTGCCCGATTTTTAAAAATCAGTCCATTCGTAATTGGAGCTACCGTTATAGCGTTTGGAACGTCTGCACCAGAACTCGCCGTGGCCATCCTCGCTGCATTGGATGGAGCCCCAGAGTTGGCAATGGGCAACGTCATTGGTAGCAACATCGCCAACATTGGTCTGGTTCTAGGCATAACGGCCATGATTGCCCCTATCGTCATAACCTCTAAAAGGTTCAAACGTGAGTACCCTCCTTTTCTACTCGCCGCCTTTTTAATTTTATTTCTGGTCTGGGATCTCAAAATTCACCGTATGGAAGGGATCATAATGATATCTCTTCTCGCATTGTATGTCTGGAGATCATTCAGCCACAAAGAAGACATACCATCCGAGCTAAAAGACGAAGCACACTTGCTCACAGATAAAGGCCCCGCGTTTCAATTACTGCTGATAATAGGAGGGCTCGTCGCTCTGGTAGGAGGAGCAAAGCTTCTTGTTTTGGGCGGAGTCTCAATAGCCAGAAATATTGGAATCAGTGAATGGTTTATTGGAGTCAGCATTGTCGCTATTGGAACGAGCCTTCCGGAAATTGTTTCATCCCTTATGGCCGCCAAACGGGGGCATGGCGAAATGGCAATCGGCAATATTTTTGGAAGCAATATTTTTAATACTCTGATGGTGCTGGGTATTACTTCTTTAATACATCCCCTAAATATAAGCGAACCCATTCATCCAGATCTGATCATCGCTACTGGAATCACCGGTCTATTATTTTTCTTGATCGTATTCGGGAAACATTCATTGGGAAAGATAAGCGGAGTAACTTTACTGGCAACTTATTTTATTTATATCGCTCTTAAAGGGATGGGTACCCTTTAGAATCGGGCGGAAGGTTTTTCAAGCTCTACGTTCTTGAATTTCCAAAGCTGTTGTTTGTAATAAGGATCGTTCGGAACCTGATTCAAAGCCTCTTTAATTTTTGCGATTGCCTTATCACTTTTCCCCTGCACATAATATATTTCAGATAACGTATCAATGTACTCAGGGCTTTTAGGAAAAGCCTTCAAAGTTTGCCTAGAAAGATCAAGCGCCTTGGTAAGTTTGGTTTGTTTTTTAGCATAGAGCCAGGCGAGCCGGTTCATAGCTTCATAGACTCCTGGTTTTAACTCCAGCATCTTTTCACAATAACCAGTGGCAGCGGTTAAGTAACCCTTCTTCGTATAAATATTACAAACCGCAAAAAGTAGGTCTGCATTTTTGGGTTCCTTTTTAGAGACAACCAGAAGCATCTCCAAAGCCTTATCCAGCTCCTTTTTCTCTACCAGTGCAGAAGCTACACCCATAATGTATTCAGAGTTTTTCGGAGCCAATTCTAGAGATTTATTAAATTGGTTCAGCGCCAAATCCACCTTCCCTTTTGCCAACAAAACCTTGCCGAGCTCATAGTGTGAGGGATCATATCCCGCATTTAAAGAAACCGCATTAGAAAGTAACGATTGCGCCCTATCCCATTTTTTGTCTACTGCAACCAGCTTACCCAGTTGATAATGGCTGTCTGCATCTTTTGGGTTGAGATTGATCGCTTTTTCAAAAGCCATTTGGGCTTTATTAACTTGTTTTTTATCAAGATATAGTTGTCCCAGACGAACTTGAACCGTCGAACTTTTTGGGTCAATGGCTTCAGCCGCCATATAGATCTCAAGTGATTCCGACAACATCCCTTTGACGAAATACCAATCCGCAAGTCTGATCTGTGCAGAAAAATTTTCAGGAAATAAATCCGCCGCGCCTTTAAATGCTTTGATAGCCTCGGCTTCTTTATTCGATTCCAGTAATAACTTTCCCAATGTAAGGTGTAGAGCTGGCTCATCATCCTTCAGCTCTATCGCCTTGCGAATTTCCACAACTGCTTGTTTATATTTTTTTTCTTCCGCATAAAGCAGGCTTAAAGCTTCGCGTGGCTTGAAGGACTTAGAATCCAACTCGGCACTCAATTCAATGGACTCACGAAACTTGTCGGTTTTCCCCTGTTCCTTATAAAGCATCCCTAACTCATAAAAAATAATGCTATTTTTAGGGTCAACTTCAATCGCCTGCTGATACGAATCTACAGCTTCATTCAACTGCCCCATTGCAGAATATATTTGGGCCTTTTTGATACGGTATTCGCTGTTGCCTTGACCCAGCTCAATAGCTCGTTCAAATTGTGTCAACGCCTCATTGTATCGTTGGTTCCTGAAATAAATATCCCCGAGCCCTGCATATACCTTGGGGTTGGAACGCGAAATATTTAACGCCTTTTTAAAAATGGATTCGGCATCCGCATATTTACTCTCCGCCACCAACTGATATCCAGTATCTAACAATAATCCCAGATCGCCCTTTGAGGAATTGGAAGAGAACCACAAAACTCCCGAAACCAATAAAACTCCCACAGCTATGGCCACCTTCTTTTTCGGGGAATCACCAGCAAACGGAGCAGAACTCCCTTTTGGTGTTTGTGAGGCTTTAGTAGTTGAAGCAGGTACAGGTCGTTCGAGGGTTTCTATTTCTTCTTTAATGGTTTTGGGAGGCGCGTCGACCATCTTACAACGCCCCTCAAAGTTCGATCCCTCATCGACTATCAGATGATAGGTAGCAATATCCCCCGTCAATCGACTATAAATCATCAGGGCTACCTTGTTTTCAGCAAACAGGTTTCCCTGAATGGAACCCTTATTGGTAATATTATGGGATTTGATATTTCCTAATACTTCCCCAGACTTACCCACAACAAAATGGCTGGTGGAATAGATTTCCCCCTCAAAATCGCCATCAAAGTGGACGGCCCCTTTAACCCAGAGAGTGCCCTTTAAACTTACCCCTTTTTCAAAATACGAGTCCATAGAAAAGCTCAGAAAAAATTAATCAAAATATCATATCAAATACATTGTAATGAATTCAATACTACCAAATAATTGAATAAGTTACAACCCACGCCTACCTAGAGCCAATCAGAAAACCCGATTCAACAATCCAAGTATCGCAAGTTGAAAAAAGTTGAATTTACTGATAGTTTATTCTCTATTTTCAAATAAACCCCAACAGTTAAGGATACAAAATGCGAGAAAATCGTGCCCTGAACGAATGCAGGAAAGTTAAAGTAACCAAAAATTACATCATTCACCCGGCAGGATCGGTTCTCATGCAAATGGGGAACACCAAGGTTATCTGTTCGGCAACAATTGAAGAGAAAGTCCCTTCTTTCCTTCGTGGCAAAGAAAGTGGCTGGGTCACAGCAGAATACTCCATGCTACCCTCTTCCACGAATCGCCGTACACAACGCGAAGCTTCACGCGGAAAACTGACAGGACGTACTCAGGAAATACAAAGGCTCATTGGCAGATCCTTACGAACCGTGATTGATCTAAAAAAGCTGGGCGAGCGAACTATCTGGCTCGACTGCGATGTAATTCAAGCCGATGGCGGCACCCGCTGCGCATCTATCACCGGCGCGTTCATGGCAGCGGCACTGGCAATGAAGCAATTAAAAAAAGATAAACTAATCGATGAAATCCCCATTAAAGATTATGTAGCCGCTATCAGTGTCGGCATTGTCGGCGGGAAAAAATTACTCGACCTCGAATACACCGAAGACTCCAACGCAGATGTAGATCTCAACGTAGTCAAAACTGGCTCCGGCGGCTATGTCGAAATTCAAGGAACTGCAGAACAAGAACCTTTCGACGATAAACAATTAGACGCCATGCTCAAACTCGCCGATAAGGGAATCAAAGAACTCATCGCCCTGCAAAAAAAGACCGTCGGAATTTGACACTCTTTTCAGGAGTTGTTGCTATCTTCGAGTAGTTGCGAAAAAATATATAACAGACCTCCAATCTAGTAAGGAGGTCTGTTATAACTCCGGCCATCTCAGGGTTTGCCCCCACACGCTCAGCCCTTCTTTTCGTTAATGTCCCTCGGACTTTTACCACTCAAATGCACCACATAATCTTCGTCACCCTTCGTCAATAATGGAAACCTATTTTTTTGATTTTCGGAGGTGGGTTCCCGCCTTCTTGTGGACGTGTTAAGGGTTTCCGGATTTTGGGAACCACCAACACTCGATCTCCATTTCTCCAAAGAACGGGTTGCCCAGGTTGCCGTTCAATCGCAATGACCAGAATATGATGACTATCTGGAGTCATGTTTTGGTTTTCGCTTTTACGACGTTCTGGCTGTAATAGTTGGGAGGCGACTTTGCGTCGTTCCATCAAAGCGTATCCCTCACCCGTAAAACCATGCCTTCGCTGGAATGAGATAATCAGGTGCTTTGGGGGACGAACCCAAACCGACATCGGTGGGAAGGGTCCAATAAGGAGAATTGATGTTCAACTGTAAAGCCCCCTAAATTAGGCCCAAGCACTTTTAGAGTTTTCCTGCTTTGAGTTAGCCATCAAGTACTCTCTAGGTGTTAGATCACCA
>Ga0115000_10000480_pt1 | contig 37317 bp, 37 predicted proteins | sample ArcticOcean_MG_C_6_FD_89690 | JGI IMG/M metagenome (GOLD analysis project Ga0115000, IMG submission 89690) | Marine microbial communities from western Arctic Ocean - ArcticOcean_MG_CB8_128 | ecosystem: Environmental > Aquatic > Marine > Oceanic | place: Arctic Ocean: Canada Basin | collected...
ATTTAATAACTAGCGCTTAGACCTGAATGCCGTTGTAAAATACTTTTTATGAAAATAGCTATAGTCAAACTCTCAGCATTAGGCGATATTGTGCACGCTATGATTGTTTTGCAGTTTATAAAACAATATAATCCAGAAATAATTATTGACTGGGTAGTGGATAAAAGTTTTAATGAGTTGTTACAGTCACATCCAGATATCAATAAGATTCATACAGTTAATCTGAAAAAAGCAAAAAAGAAAAAATCAATTTTTATTCTTCTGGAAGAATTAAGAAAAGTTAGTCAATTTGGCCAATATGATGTAGTTATTGATATGCAAGGATTAATAAAGTCTGCAGTTATTTCTCGTTTAATTTCTTCACCTATAACTTTAGGATTTGATAAATTATCAGTGAGAGAAAGTGTTGCATCATTTTTTTATAATAAAACTTTTAAATATGGATATGATGAAAATGTCATAGAGCGTAATATAGAGCTTATTTCTTTTGGGCTTGGATCAAATGTTACTAAAAATGAAATTAAAAATAAGGCTCCATTTTTGTATTCAAGAGAAAAATATTTCAATATTAATCTATCGAATGTTAAAAAAAATATTTTATTGATTCCTGGAGCATCATATAAATCCAAATGTTACCCTGCCTCAAAACTAGCTAAATTAACAAATTTAATTGATGCAAATTTTTTAATTATTTGGGGTAATTTAAAAGAAAAGATAATGGCTGAAGAAATAAAATCTAAAGCTCAAGGTGTTACTATATGTGAAAAGTTATCTATAGACTCATTAAAGTCATTAATTTCACAGGTTGATCTTGTAATAGGGCCAGATACAGGTCCAACTCATATGGCTTGGGCATTAAATGTATCATCGATAACCTTGTTTGGACCTACGCCTGCATATAGAAATGCTTACATCACAAAAATTAACCGAATTGTAGAGTCAACATCTAAAATAAATCCATACAAGATTGATAAAAACAATAATTCAATTGAAGATATTAATGTAAAGGATATTTCCAAAGTTGCAAAGGAACTATTAAGCTAATAATTTTTAGTCAATAATTACTTTGTTTGCTTCTTTAATCGATTTGAGAATATATTTTGCATTTGAATTGGTCTCGTCAATTGGATGCCCACTGTTTACAAGAACAGTATTATCAATCCCAGCTCTATTTGCAGCAATAATATCAACCTCTTTGTCTCCAATTATCCATGATTCCTCCATGTTAATTTTATATTTTTTTTTGGCTTCTAAGAGCATACCAGGTTCAGGTTTTCTGCATTTACATAGGGATCTTGGAGCATGCGGACAATGGAAAACATCTAGAATATCTATATTATTATTTTTAAAATTATCAACCATCCAATCTGTTAAAACCTGGTAATCTTTTTCTTTATAGTATTCTCTTGCAATTCCTGATTGATTGGTTACTATAATGATTTCATATCCTAAGTTTTGAAAGTGTAAGCAAGCTTCAAAAATACCATTAATAAATTGAAAGTCAGGTATTTTATAAAGATAATTAATTTCTTTATTAATTACACCATCACGATCAAGAAAAATAGTTTTTATAGCCATAAATTTAGATGAGTATAATCTTTTATTATGTTATTTAATAGTTATTGTAAAGGATTCTAATGTTTAAGGAGTTTAATCTAAATAAAGCATATCAATTGCTTCTAATAGCATTAGCATTTTTAATGCCATTAACAGTATTTGGTGCAAATTTAATTATTATTATTATTTGTTTTACTTGGCTTTTTTCTAGAGATTATCAAACTAAATATAATAAGATTATATCTAGTCCATTATTAATTTCTTCAATTATATTTTTTGCTTTACATGTTGTTGGATTATTATGGACTGAAGACATAATTTGGGGTCTAGAAATTGTTCATAAAATGTGGTATTTCTTTTTGCTTCTTCCAATTTTATTTACTATTGTTGAAAGTAAATACATTAAGTATTACATTAATGCATTTTTATTAGCTATTTTTCTTACTGAGGTTTTATCTTATTTAGTATGGTTTGAGATAATTCCAATATTTAAAAATGCGTCTATTTCAAATCCAACTCCATTTATGAGTCATATTTCATATAATCCAATTTTAGTGATTGCTATTTATTTGGTAGCACATAAAGTTTTTATAGAAAAGAACTTAAGTAAATTAAATTTTTTCTACTCTAGTTTTTTCCTATTCAGCATGACTTTTAATATGTTTATTACTGGAGGAAGAGCCGGTCAAGTAATGTTTTTTGCTATGGTTGCAATATTAATTTTTCAAGTATTTAGTAATCAAAAAATAAAAGCTTTATTTCTAGTCTTTACAGTTATTCCATTAATTTTTTTTATTGCTTACACATATAGTGATATATTTTCATATAGGATTGATTTAGCTATTAAAAATTTTCTCAATTTTTCTATTGAAAAATCAAGTTCAGTAAGTGAGAGAATTGTTTTTGCAATGAATTCATGGGAAATAATTCAGAATCATCTGTTAATTGGAGTTGGGACGGGTGACTTTCCTGAAGAATATAAAAAAGTGAATGAGGCAAATACCCCATTATTTTCTAATGCTACTAATCCTCACAATATGTACTCATTAATTTTAGTACAGTTAGGATTGGTAGGTTTAATAAGTATGTTAACAATATTTTATTATCAAATTAACTTGTCTTTTTTGGAAAGTAATCAGTTTTATAAAAATTTTGGTATTGCTTTACCTTTTTTATTCTTAATAATAATGATGAGTGATTCTTATTTATTAGGTCACTACACGACATTAGTATATGTCTTCTTTAGTTCTTTTTTGTATCAAAAATTTGAATAAAATAAAAAAAATTATTATTATTATTCAGCGATCAAATGGAGATGTTTTCTTAAGTATTTCCCTGATTAATAATTTATATAAGTATTATGATTCTCCCAAAATTGACTTACTTGTCAATGATGATACGTATCAAATAGCAAAACTTCTTCCAAATATAAATTTCATTCATCAATTTTCTTATTCAAAAAAACAAAATAATCGACTTCTACAAGAAAAAAATATTTTTATGTCTTTGTATAAAAAATATGATTTAAGTATTAACTTAACAGCTAGTGATCGAAGCGTTATCTATGCATTATTAGCTGGAAAGAAATCAATTAGTGCAATTGAAGAAGATAATTATAAATCTTGGTGGAAAAAGATCATCCTTAATTATTATTATTATTTTGACTCATCAAAACATATTCTATTAAACAATTTAGAGCCTTTAAAAATATTAAAGATTGAACATAACAACCTTCAACAATCGATTACTTTTTCTAGTAATGACCATTCTATAATTAAAAGTAAATTAAAGAATGCTGGGATTGATAGATTTATTATTTTTCATCCTTCAGCTCAATATAATTATAAAGTGTACCCACTACATTCAAGAGAAAAACTACTCAATCTTCTTAATAATTTAGGCGTACCAATAGTTATTACAGGTGGTAATAGTGACATCGATTTAATGATCAAGAACGAAATTCCACCTTTATCAAATATCCATAACTTTATTGGAGAGACCTCTTTACAAGAGTATTTAATTCTAAGTGAATTGGCTTTAGCATATGTTGGGATGGATACTTTAAATATGCATATTGCCGCTTCACAAAGTAAGAGAATTTTTGCAATATTTGGACCAACAAAATTATCCATGTGGTCACCATGGTCAAACCACTTGCAAATTGCAACTTCAATAAATAATTCTATTCAAACTTATGGAAAAAATACAATTTTTCAATCTTCTATAGTTTGTGAAGTTTGTGGGATTATTGGATGTGGTAATAATCATAATAAAAATTATTTTCCTTATAATATTACACCAGAAGAAATTTTTAAAGAGATTAAAGAGTGGTACTTAAAATTAAATAATTTATCACATGTCCCCATTCCTTTTCAAAGTGAGATTAGCTCCCGAAAAGTTCTTTTATATATTGTTTATGGAGATGACCAGGCTTATTATGATGGCGCTATATTTAGTTTTATAACTTTTATGCATTGGTTAGATGATAGAAATAATATAGAAGTAGTTATTTTGACTGAAAAGCCAGAAAAGTTTGAATTGTATCCAGTTAAAACTTTGACTATTAGTCAAGAGCAAAAAAAAGCATGGTCATTAAATGGTTCATATCATTTTCGAATAAAGAATCGTGGCCTAGCTTTTGTAATGGATGAGTTGGAGTTAAAAGGGCAGGATAAACTTTTATTTTTTGATACAGATACTTATTTCCATAAATCTCCATTAAAACTTTTTGATTTAATACAGCCAAATCAAGCTTTATTCTATCTTAATGAGGGTTTAATTTATGAAAGGAAAAGATTCTTTACTTATATAGAAAATCTAGAAGGTAAAAAAATAAAAATTGATGATCAGTTTTATGAATTATCAAAAAAATCAGCATTATGGGGCTCTTTAATGGTTGGTATTACAAATAATATGCGGCATAGTCTTGATTGGGCTGATAAACTAATGCTTAAGTTTTATGACTTAGTTCCTGCTCATACTATAGAGGAATTTGCATTATCTGAAAGTTTGCTAAGGAGCTATAAAATGATTGAAGGAAAAGATTTTGTAAGTCTATATTCAACTTCAAGAAAAAAAGAACATGCGAAAAAAGTTCTGGCTACTTTTTTTAAAGAAAATAAGTCGCTTCATTTTGACGAACAAGTTTGTTTAGCTCAGAGTCTTAAAATTAAAAGATCTTTATTTATTATCCTTAAGCAGCGCTTTAAAAGACTAATTAAAAGCAATGGCAAATATTAATATTCCAATTCTGATGTACCATAGTGTTGAATCTATGCCAAAAGAAACTATTATGAGAAGTTTACATGTTCCTCCACGGAGCTTTAAATTTCAAATGTGGATGCTTAAAATTTTAGGTTATCAGGGTCTAAGCATAAGAGAGCTTAAACCATATTTAGATGGAAAGAAAAAAGGTAAAGTTGTGGGCATTACCTTTGATGATGGCTATCAAAATATTTTGATTAATGCAGGGCCTATTTTGAAAAATTTTAACTTTACTGCGACATGCTACTTAGTAAGTAAATGTGTAGGATCCTCAAATACTTGGGATCTTTCTAAGGGGATTACACAAAGACCATTGATGACAGAAGCCGAAATACATTCTTGGATTGAATTAGGGATGGATATTGGGGCGCATACTCAAACACACGCTGATTTAACTTCAATTACAGAGGAAGAGGCTCAAAAGGAGATTGCAGGTTGCAAGACTGAACTAGAAAATATATATAAAGTAAAAGTTACTGATTTTTGCTACCCTTTTGGTCGTTTTAATAAATCAGTTTCTAATATGACTAAAGATTGCGGCTATCTTTCAGCAACAACAATGAAAAGGGGTAGAGTAAATTCCCAATCTGATAATTATATGCTCCCTAGAATACCAATTAATCATCGTACTTTACCTCATTTATTTTTAGCAAAAATGTTAACAAGTTATGAAGATAGAAGATAATTTTTTATTACTTATCTTCTAATCGTTTAATATCATCATTACCTAAGTATTTTCCAGTTTGTATTTCTATAATCCTTAGGGATTCTTTTTCTAGATTTATAAGCTTATGAGCAACACCATTGGGTATTAAGGTTGATTCATTTTGCTTTAATTGAAAAACTTTATCTCCACATGTTATCAAAGCAACTCCTTTTACAATTACCCAGTGTTTAACTATTTTTTTATGTTCCAGTAGAGGCAATGTACCACCAGGATAAACAAGAATATGTTTGATCTGAGAGTCTTCACTATAATCTACTAAATCGAAGTTTCCCCATGACCTATAAATTTTTTGATGATTATCAGATTCACTTCTGCTACTTTTTTTTAATTTATTAACAATTTTTTTTATATCCTGAGAGTTGTACTTACTTGAGACTAATAATGCATCTTTGGTATCAATAATTATTAAATCTGAAAGATCATTAACCACAACAAGACGACTTGAACTATGAACAAAAGAGTTTTTTACTTTACTAAGTTCTACGTCTCCTTCAATTACATTATTATTGTTATCTTTAGATTTTGAATCCCATAATGATTCCCATGATCCAATATCACTCCATTTACCAAGGAATGGAACTACTACTCCTTCTTTTGTTTTTTCCATTACAGCGTAGTCAATAGATTTATCAGGGCAGTCATAAAACGTCTTATTATCTATATGAATAAAATCTAAATCTTTAGTGGATTTAATTAATGATCTTTTGCATATGCTAAAGATTTCAGGTTCATATTTTTCTAATTCTTTTAAATATGTAGACGCTTTAAATACAAATATTCCACTATTCCAATAGTAGTTTCGTGATTCTAAGTATTTTTTTGCAACTGTTAAATTAGGTTTCTCTTTAAATGAAATAATATTGTAATATTTATTTTCTTGAGATTTATCAACTTTAATATAACCATAGCCTATCTCTGGTTTATGAGGACGAACTCCTAAAGCTACCATTTTCCCTTTGTCAGAAATTTTCTTAGCAATTTTAATTGACTCATCAAATTGTTCATCGTCTTCTATAAGATGATCTGCAGATAAGACCAAAAGTGTAGGGTCATTTTCCTCATTTAATAAATTCATAGCTGCAATAGCAATTGCAGGTGCAGTATTTTTACCAATAGGCTCTAAAATAATCCCTTTATTTTTAGATTTAATTTGTCTAAGTTGCTCAGCAACAATAAATCGATGCGCTTCGTTACAAATAATTAGTGGATCAGTTGTCTCTTTGGGAAGTCTAATAATTGTCTCTTGAAATAAAGTTTTTTCATTAACTAGATTTAAGAATTGCTTTGGGTGAAGCCTTCTAGAAAGTGGCCATAATCTTGTTCCACTTCCACCTGAAAGGATAACTGGTATTATCATTTATGAAAATTATTTATTGGTTTAGTGCTCGGTGGTTTCCATTTTTGCTGAGCCTCTGTAAGCTTTATATATCTATAAAAAGTGCCTTCAAAATTACCAAAAGCTATTATAAATCCTGGACCACCATCTAAAAACCCAAGTTTAAAAAAATAGTGCTTTACAAAAGACCAAGAACCATGAAGAAAAGCTTTAAAAATGCCACCTTTTATATCATTTTGTTGTAATTTTAAAACACCAAGACTTGAGTATCGATTAGCTTTATGAATTAGTTCCTCAGTATTTTTAAAAGGAAACTGCCAAATAATATTGGTGATTTTGCCAATTTTTTTATTACTATGATTGATATACCCCTCATGAACAGAGTCCATAGTGTAGCTCATTTTTCCTTTTTTAAAAAGTTGAGGTTGTCTAAAGTTAGGATACCAGCCAGAGTACTTAATCCATCTGCCCATAAAAAAATTCTTTCTTGGGACTTGATATATATCTAAAGGCGCATCATCTATAAGATTGAGAATTTCATCACGAACTTCTACTGTGCATCTTTCGTCTGAATCAAGACTGAAAATCCATTCACCATCACAGTGCATTATTGCTTTATTTCTTAAATCTCCATACCCATTAAAAGGGATTTGAACTACTTTTGCACCCAGCTCTATAGCTATTTCAGTTGTGCCATCCGTACTATGCGAGTCTGCCATAATAATTTCATCAACCCATTGGACACTATTAATACAGTCACGAATTTTGTCAACTTCATTAAAGGCAATAATATAAGCAGAAATTTTCATACTATAAATAAAATTAGAATAATGATTGTTTCTCCATATAAATATTTAAAATAATAAATGGCTTATAATTCCTTCTATTTTATCTAATAACCCATTAGCTGATGAAACTTACTCTAATTATTACTACCTATAATTGGCCAGAATCATTATTATTGGTATTTAAAAGTATCCAGTGTCAAACTATTCTTCCAGATGAAGTCATAATTGCTGATGACGGAAGTACTATAGAAACAAAAGAATTAATAAATAATTTTAAAAAAGACTCTAATTTTAACATCATTCATTCGTGGCAAGAAGATGTTGGTTTTAGAGCATCAAGATCAAGAAATAAGGCCATTTATAACTCATCTGGAGATTATATAGTTTTGATTGATGGAGACTCAATATTGCACCCTCAGTTTATAAAAGATCATATTGATAGAAGTGAGCCTGGTTACTTTACACAAGGCTCTAGAGTTTTATTATCTGAGAGGGGAACAAAGAAAACCCTTGATAAAAAAAACATAATTTTTTCTTTTTTTTCAGCTGAATTAAATAATAGAAAAAATTCTATTCATTCAGCTCTTCTTTCAAAAATATTTTCAAGTAAAAAAAATCATCTTCGTGGAATTAAGTCTTGTAATATGGCTTTTTATAAAAAAGACTGCATAAATATAAATGGCTTTAATAACGATTTTGAAGGATGGGGTAGAGAGGATAGTGAGTTTGCAGCCCGTTTAATTAATAGTGGAATTAAAAGAAAAAATATTCGTTTTAATGCTATTCAATTTCATTTATGGCACAATGAAAACTCTAGAGTATTATTAAAAACTAATGACATAATATTATCTGAGACGATAAATAATTGTGTGAAATGGTGTAGAAATGGAATTAATGAGATGGAAAAAAATGAAAGTTAGTGGTTTTACATTTATTAAAAATGGACGGATACTTGGATATCCATTTTTGGAATCAATAAAATCAATTCTTCCAATAGTTGATGAGTTTATTATTAATGTTGGTAATAGTGAAGATGATACATTAGAGATGATTAGCTCTATAAAGGATAAAAAAATTCGTATTATTGAGTCAAAATGGAATGATGAAATGCAAGATCGAGGTTATGTTTATGGCCAACAGAAGATGATTGCACAATTTAATTGTACAGGTGATTGGGCTTTTTATATTGAAGGAGACGAAATTTATCATGAAAAAGACTTAGGTCAAATTAAAAAATCCATGGAAATAAATTTAAATGATGCTAATGTTGAGGCCCTTGTTTTTGATTTTAATCACTTTTATGGTAATGCAAATAGCATACTTAACTCTCCAGGATGGTATCGTTCTGAGGTTAGAATTATTAAAAATTCTATTAGATCTTACGCTCCAGATGGACTTTTTTGGCTTGTATTAGATTCCAATAAAATAGGCAGGTATCCAAAAGCAAAAAAAATAGGAGTGTCTTGTTATCATTATGGATGGGTGCGAAGTGAAGAACAGATGAATCTTAAGAGTAGTAAGGTTCAGAAGTACTGGGGTGGTATGCCTTTAGTAATTGACTATTCACAGATTGATCAATCAATCATTAAAGAATTTTTTGGATCACACCCTAAAATAGTTCAAGATTGGCTCCCAAAAGCAGATGGATTATTTAATGCTGACCCTAGTTACAATCCAACTTTAAAGCAAAAAAAACATCAAATATTAATTAAGCTTGAAAACTTATTTGGTCTTGATCTAAGTAAAAAACACTATAAGCTTATTGAATGAAAATTCTTATTGAACTTCCTACATGGCTTGGTGATTCAGTAATGACTACTCCTGCGATTGAAAATCTTGTTAAGTATTTTGGTGATGTTGAGATTATTTTACTTGGCTCATTTATCTCAATTAAAGCTATAAAGGACCATCCGAAAGTTACTGAATCATATATTCTAGATAAAAACTATTTTAATTTATATAAATCAATAAAGAGTTTAGGTAAATTTGATTTATTTCTCTCATTTAGGAGTTCTTTACGCTCAAGATTTATTAAGCTGCTCATACTCTCAAAAAGAAAATATCAATTTGATAAAAATAAGTTCACAGAGGGGCATCAGGTTGAGAAATATAATAATTTTGTTAACTCAGTTTTGAATATTAATTCAATTCCTGGTAAATTAAAATTAAAATATCAAAAAAGAACTAGACTGTCTAATAAGAAATTATTAGGAATCAATCCAGGAGCATCTTATGGAAGTGCTAAGCGCTGGTATCCAGAAAAATTTGCTGCAGTTGCTGTTGATTTATCAAATAATTATGATATTGTTATTTTAGGGGGTCGAAAAGAAAAAGAAATTTCATCCGATATTGAGAAATATTTAATTGAAAAAGGTATTGCTAATTATCAAAATTTATCTGGCCAAACAACTGTTGATGAATTAACTAGTCAAATCGCAAATCTTGATTTATTTATAACTGGAGATAGTGGTCCAATGCATCTTGCAGCTGCATATCAGATTCCAACAGTTTCGATTTTTGGTCCTACTAATGACATTGAAACTTCTCAATGGATCAATGAAAAAAGCATAATAGTGAAGAAGAATTTAAACTGCCAACCATGCATGAAAAGAGTCTGCCCTCTTAAGCATCATCATTGTATGAAGTTAATTGATTCTTTAGAGGTTTTGAGGGCGGTTGAGAGTTTAAATTAAACTTTAAATTCTTGGTCAATCAAGTGACAAATTGTATGACCAATAACGATATGCATTTCTTGAATTCTAGGAGTATCTTTAGAAGGGGAAATTAGGTTTAAATTGCAGATTTCATTCATTTCTCCACCATCTTGACCACTAAATCCAATTGTGATACATTCTAATTCAGAGGCGAGTTTAAGACCACTAATAACATTTTCACTTTTTCCACTTGTACTAATTCCAATTACGACATCTCCTTTATTTGCTAAAGCCTCTAACTGTCGGCTAAATACATTTTTGAATCCAAAGTCGTTACCAATTGATGTTAGAGAAGATGTATCAGTGGTTAAGGCAATTGCAGGCAAGCCTTTGCGATTAGTTTTGTATCTTCCAACTAGTTCTGCGGCGATGTGTTGAGCATCTGCAGCACTTCCACCATTACCAAATATCAAAATTTTTCCACCATTTTTTAGGCAATCAATACATAATTGAGCTGAAGATGCTACCTCATCAGTTAAATTATGAAGTAATTTTGCCACTCTAATATGTGAATTAAATTCATCTTGGATAATATTTTTCATGTATTTTTTATCCTTTCAATGGTTTTAGTAGTACTTTTACCATCAATAAATTTCACTAGTTTAAGTTCTTTTGAAAGCTCTTGACCTACTACTTTTTTGCCTTCATAATCGCCGCCCTTGACCAGAACATCTGGTTTAATAATGCTGATTAACTCAAAAGGCGTATCTTCATCAAATATTACTAGAAAATCAACTGCCTCAAGTGCAGCAAGAATATAGGCACGATCAGTTTGAGAGTTTATTGGACGATTCTGACCTTTAAGTTTTCGAATTGAATTATCTGAATTAATGCCTAAAATTAAAATATCACCAAAACTTTTGGCTTTCTCTAAGTATTTTATATGTCCAATATGTAAAATATCAAAACAGCCATTAGTAAATATAATTTTTCGATCTTTGTTTTTCAATTCATTAACAATAGAAGTTATCTCATCCCAAGTTTTAATGTGTTCGTAACTACTAGATTTATTTAAGCTTGATTCATACTCAATTATTTCATGAAGCGTAGCAGTTGCAGAGCCGATTTTACCAACTACAACTCCTGCAGCAAGATTTGCAAATTTAACAGCTTCATCAATATTCTTATTACATGATAGTGCATATGCAAGGGATGCTATGATTGAATCACCAGCTCCAGTTACATCAAATACTTCAATTGCTTCTGTGGGATGAATTCTTAAATCATTATCAAAGATGGCAACACCCTGATCGCTTAGGGTAATAATTGAAACTTGTAAATCGTAATTTTCTTTAAGGCTTTTAATGGCATGAATAAGACTTTTATTGTCTTTTATAATAGAATGTGTTGCTTCACCCGCTTCTTTTTTGTTAGGAGTTAATAAGTAAGCGCCTTTATATTTTGAATAATCTAAGCCTTTAGGATCAATTAATAGTTTCGTTTTGTTGTTATTGGCGATAGTAATTAATTCTTGGGTTAGCTTGAAAGTCAATAATCCTTTGCCATAATCTGATAAAACTATGGCATCATAATTGTTAATAATTGATTTAAAGATTGAAAGAATAGCTGATTGTGATTTATTATTGATCTCATCGGTGCTTTCACAATCATAGCGAATTACTTGTTGATGAGAGGATATTATTCTACTTTTCTTGCTAGTAATGCGATTTTTTTGAGTGACTAAGTATTTAGTATCAATTTCAATATCTGTTAATAGTACTTTTAGCTCTTCTGATGTGCTGCATTTACCAATAACGCTTATAATATCAACTTTTGCTCCTAATGCATTAAGGTTATTGACTACATTGCCAGCTCCACCAAGCGCTATACTTTGATCATGAATATTTACCACTTGGACTGGTGCCTCAGGCGATATGCGCTCGCATGAGCCCCATAGATAGTGATCTACTATTAAGTCACCAATAACTAAAATTTTAGGTATCTTATCTTGTAAATCAATCATGAAATATCAGTATTATGTAAGCTTTTGATTTCAGAGATATACGATTTTATACCCTCTTCTAGACTTATTATTGGCTCAAAACCTAAGTTAGCTTGTGATTCGCTAATATCTGCCTGAGTGTTCATCTGATAGGCTTCATAAGGATTAGGAATATACTCAGTCCCAAAGTTAGTGCCTAATTCGACTTGTAATATATTAGCAATATCTTGAAAACTTCTTGAAATTCCTGTGCCTACATTATAAGTACCATTCTTTTTTGGTTGAGAAGCTTTAATATTGGCTTGAATAACATCTTCAATGTTTATAAAATCACGAAATATTCGATCAGATCCTTCAAAAAGTCTAGGAGCTTTTCCATCCAATATTTGATGACCTAGTTGAATCACCATTGATGAAGTTTTGTTTTTGTAATATTCCCTTGGACCATAGACATTGAAAAACCTTAGTCCAACAATTGCCAAATTGGGGTTTTCATAAGAGAAGCGATAAGCAATTTGGTCCATCATATACTTACTAAATCCATAAGGGTTTTCAGGCCTATCTTTCCCAACCTTTTGTGGCGAAGTAAGGCTACCATAAGTAGCAGCGGAGCTAGCATAAACTGTAGTAGCCTGATTTTTTTTTGCTATTGCTAATAAATCATAAAATGAATTTACATTTGTTCTCATGATTATCTCTTGATCATAAACACGAGTATCAGAAATGGCTGCTTGATGGAATATGAAATCAAACTTATAATCACTCAATAATGCTAAGTCAGCCTGATTAGTGATATTACCACAGATGATGTCACCCTTAAAGCCAATCAGATTATTGTAATGCCCAAAACTTTTTAGGTTGTTATTAGGAAAGACTTTAGTGCTTCTAAAGCAGTCAAATATTATTATTTTTGATTTTGGAAAATTTTCTTGAAAGTAGAAAGCAAGATTACTTCCAATAAAACCTGCCCCACCCGTAATTAAAATGGTTTTATTATTAAAATCAAATTCACTATATATCATAATTTTTTTTTTATTACAATTTTGTCTTTGATTATAAAGTTTAAATCTCAAGAATAAATTAGATAATATTTTTTATTGAAAATAATAAGGTCTTTAAATTACTTATTTTATTAGTTTAAAATATAAATCTAATACTTTATGGTTAATTTAAAAAAACATTTTTTTATTTTGGTTTGTAAATAATTTTAAATATAAGTAGGATTTAATTTAAGTTATGACTAATGCTTCTAATAAGTTCTCAAAATATACAGTTCCATCTAATTCAACTATTAAGAATGCATTAGAAATTATTGATGATAATAAGATGCGTTTTGTTCTAGTAGTTGAAAAAGATGTTGTTAAGGGTGTTGTAACTGATGGAGATATTAGGAGATTAATTATCTCTGGTGCAGAAGCCAAAAGCCCTATTATCTACAATACAGATTTTCACTATGTTGATTTTTTAGATGATTTTGAGAAAGTGTGTGAAAAATTTCGAAATAACAGTATTGATTTTTTGCCAATACTAAAATTTAATAAACTTTTTCAAATCCTTACTAAGACTCAATTTCACGTCTTTCTTCTAGAAGGTATCAGTTATTCATCTGATTTAAATTTTAGTCTATTTGATACTTTATCAATAGAACATGAGATCTATAATAGGCCATGGGGCTTTTATAAGAGTGTTTTTTTAAGCTCTCATGCTCAAGCTAAAATAATTACCTTATTTCCTGACTCTGAAATTAGCCTTCAAAAGCATTTTTATAGGGAAGAGCATTGGGTTGTGATAAAAGGTATTGGTGAGGTAACTTGTGGAGTTAAAAATTATAAAATTTCTCCTGGAGATTATATTCATATACCTAAAGAAACTTTACATCAAGTAAAAAATACTTCACTAGAAAATAATTTAATGTTATCTGAAGTGCAATTAGGTGATTATTTTGGAGAAGATGATATTATTAGAATAAAGGATAAATATGGAAGGGATTGACAAATGAGTTTTGACTATAAATATAAAAAACCTAAAGTAATTGCTGAAATTGGCTGTAATCATATGGGCGATATTAAAATTGCTAAAGAGTTGATAAGCCTAGCTAAATCTGCTGGAGTGGGTTTTGTTAAGTTTCAAAAAAGACATAATAGAGAGTTATTAACAGAAGAACAATATAACAATCCGCATCCAAACCCAATAAATTCATATGGTGAAACATATGGTGAGCATAGAGAATTTTTAGAATTTGATCTTGCACAAAATAAAGATCTTAAAGATTATTGTGATGATCTAGGGGTTGTCTTTGCAACTTCAGTTTGGGATGTTACTAGTGCAAAAGAGATGATTTCTTTAGAGCCTGAATTTCTGAAGGTGCCTTCTGCCTGTAATAATAATTTTGAGATGTTGAAAATTCTTAGAGATAAATTTAAAGGTCAGGTACAGCTATCAATTGGTATGACAACAAAACAAGAGGTTGAAGATATAGTTAGTTTTTTTGAGAGAGAAGGTCAAGCAAAATCTAGATTATTGATATATTCATGTACATCTGGTTATCCTGTTCCAGCAAAAGAAGTCTCTCTATTGGAAATTCAGTGGCTTTATGAAAAATATTATAATAGAGTAAGTTCTATTGGTTTTTCTGGACACCATATAGGAACCTCTATTGATATTGCCGCCTTCACTTTAGGCGCTGAGTGGATCGAACGTCATTTTACAAAAAATAAGGCCTGGAAAGGAACAGATCATAGTGCTTCTCTTGAGCCAATTGAGCTATCAACTTTAGTTTCAAGCTTAAATGAAGCTTATGATTCTCTTTCTTATAAAACAGATGAAATTCTCCCAATAGAAAGAGAGCAAAGGATTAAGCTAAAAAATAGAAAATGATTATATTATGAATATAGCTTTTATCCCTGCTAGATGTGGAAGTAAATCAATTCAGTTTAAGAATATTAAAGATTTTTGTGGACAACCTCTGATTTATTGGAGCTTGTTAGCTTTAGAGAGCTCAGCAAAAATTGATAAAATTTTTGTAGCTACAGATTGTATTGAGATAAAAAAAATTGTGCAGGAATTTGAATTTTCCAAAGTATCTATATTTGATAGAAATAATTTAAATGCCTCTGATATTGCCTCTTCTGAATCAGTAATAATGGAGTTCTTAAGTGCTTATGAATTTAGCAACGATGACCTTTTCCTCCTTGTACAAGCCACTTCTCCTTTAACAAAAACTTCTGATTTTAATGATGCTATTGATAAGTTAAAAAATGAAAATGCAGATTCACTAATTACCTGTGTTAGATCCAAACGTTTTTTTTGGAATGATGATAATCTTCCAATCAATTATGATCCTAGCAATCGACCCAGGAGACAAGATTTCAAAGGGACTCTTATGGAAAATGGTGCTTTTTACATTAGTAATGTTGGAAGTATTATCAAACATAAGAATAGAGTTAGTGGCCGTGTTTCAATCTTTGAGATGAATGAATATCAAGGGATTGAGTTAGATGAAGAAAATGACTGGTTAAATGCTGAAAACCTTATGCATAAATATAATTCAAATGACCAAATTATTTCAAATATCAAGCTTGTCTTATCTGATGTTGATGGAACTCTTACTGATTCAGGGATGTATTATTCTAGTGATGGAAATGAGTTAAAAAAATTTAATACAAAAGATGGAAAAGGTTTTGAACTCTTGCGCTCTTTAGGTATTAAAACAGGAATTATAACTAGCGAAGATACAAAAATTGTTTCAAAAAGGGCAAAAAAAATGAAAATTGACTACCTCTTCCAAGGTGTTAGTCATGGCGACAAGCTAATTGTGACAAAAAAGATTTGTGAGAAAGAAAATATTAGTTTGGATCAAGTTGCTTATATTGGTGATGATATTAACTGTAGAGAATTATTGGAGTCAGTTGGTTTGGCATCATGCCCTTGTGATTCAGTTCAGGATATTAAAAATATTCCTAATATTAAAGTAACTTCAAAAAAAGGTGGAGAAGGCGCAGTTAGAGAGCTTATTGATTACATATTGTTAAAAAGATAGAAATTTATTAAGAAGTTTAATTTTTCTGTAAAAAATATGAATCTAAAAAATAAAATTTTATACAATTTATCTCGAAAAACACTTCAGAAAAATAATAGATTTAAAGATATTCACTTAGGCGAAAGTTGTTATATTTTTGGGAATGGAGCCTCAATAAAGTATTTTGATTTATCAAATTTTAATGATAGAGTTAGTTTTTGTTGTAGCTCTATGTTTCTTCATAATGATTTTGAGGAGTTAGATGCAAAATATTATTATATGGGGCACCCATTTGTATTTTATAAGTATTGGAAAAATCAGTATGAAAAAAAATATCAGAAAAATTTGGTAGGAGAGCTTTATAAGATAAATATCAAATTAAATCCTCAAATGGAATATTTTGTTAGTCTTAGTAACTTTTTTGTACTCCATGGCCAAAATATTAATTATCTTCATCATTTTGATAATGTTTCAGAGAACTTGATTAATGCTGATTTAAGTGGCATCTTTTCACCTATGACTGGAGCATTAGCCGGAATGATTGGACAAGCAATCTATATGGGATTTAAAGATATAATTTTAGTTGGCTGCGACTATACATTTAAACCTAAATCTTATGGACATTTCTATGAGTATGGAATAGGAAAAGACTTTTACAAAGAGAGTTTTTCAAAAACACTTCTTGAGTCTGCTATGATTTTTGCTAAGGTGCGGACTCTAACTGTAAGTGACAATTATAAAGGCGATATAGTTGAATCGATATCATACGAATCGTTAACATTAAAAAAGCCTATTTATCAAGAAAATTATGATATTGTCTCTGATAAAAATTTACTCAAATTAAGTAAATTAGGAATGCAATATTATATTTATGATAAATAGTTATATGAATTTTATTAGTCAAAAATTAAATTTAAAGTTAATTATCCAACTCTCAATTGTTTTCTTTATTGGTATGATTCTTGCTAGAAACCACTTAATTATTAGTTCAATTGGATCAGGCTTTGAAAGTCCATATGAAAATTTCTATTCTGAGATGATTAATTCAGAACATGGATTCTTCAATAATAGAGCTTGTAATGAATCATATACTTTAGAGGAAAGAAAAAAATTAAGGTGGGTTGGGCAAAAAATTAAAAATAATATTTTTGAAAAGTCTTATGATGTATTTGGTCCAAGGGGTTTGGCTGCTTCTTTTATAACTTTACATGCATTTTTAATAATGCTTTGTTATTTTTTTACAAAGGCATCAATACATAAAATAGCCCCTCGTCAGAATTTAAGTAATGAAACTGAACATCTCACTTTGCTATTATTTTTGACTTTGGTATTGTATATTTTTAATGGCCACACAAGTGAGTTTTCTTTCTCCATTATTGAGGGGGCATGTATAGCTGCAGCTATTTATTTTTCTAAATTAGGCAGGATCATATTATTTATTTTGGTAGTGTGCGTTTCTATTCTAAACAGAGAGAGTGGGTTTTTAATTATGTCTTTATGGTTTATTTTTAACCCAATTCTTATTAGGCATATCGCATTTTTTTTATTACCTATTACTTTGTTTTTATCGGTAAATTATGATGTGATTAGCTGTATGACTGATACTGCGTTGTATCTAGGGAGTGAGGATTTTAAAATAAATAAATCTATAAATAATAATGGAGATTTTATTAGTTTACTTATTGGAGTAATGTTTAATCATGGGGTATTCATTTTACTCATGTTAACAATTTTGCAATTTGCAAGAAAAAATCATCCTTTATTCAACATAATAATGCGTATATTTATAGTTTATCTTTTATACACAATTGTTTTTATGATTTTCACACCAATTAGCCACCTTTCAATAAAATATATAATAGTTCCATTAGTTGTTATTTCATCTATTATTTTTTTATCCAAACCAAAAAATTAATTATCTTTTATGAAAACTTTTAAAGAGATTGAATCTTTATGATGGCCCCAAAGTCACTCTCTTTATTGTCAAATAAAATAGGAAAAAATTTAGATCTTGTTCAGGGTGCGGGTGGAAATACTTCTTTTAAAGATAATGAAATATTGTGGGTTAAAGCTTCTGGTTTTTGGCTTTCAGAGGCTGATAAAAAAAATATATTTGTACCCGTAAGATATAAAGAGATCATTAAAAGGTTAAATAATAATGAACTAGACCCTATTAGTCCTGAAGTTATAGATTTTGAGGGCAGTAAGTTAAAGCCTTCAATTGAGACAAGTCTTCATGCTTTAATGCCACATAAATATGTTGTGCATACACACTCTGTCAATGCACTAGCTAATATAGTTCTGAATGATGGTCATTTTAAGATTAGTAGGTTTTTAGAAGGTTTAAAGTGGGAATGGGTTAAATATGTTCGTCCAGGCCTTCCCTTAACTTTAGAGGTTCAAAAAGCCATTCAATCAAATCCAGATATAATTATTCTTGCAAACCATGGAGTAGTATTTGGGGCAAATAGCTTAAAGAAAATAAATGCACTAATTTATGATTTTGAAAAAAGAATTAATACAATTAAAAGAAAAGTAAAAATTCAAGTAGAACCTCTAGTAATTGAAAGTTTTGATATGTTTTCTGAGTATAAGTTTGTCAACCATCCTTTAGTTCAGTCACTAGCTTTTGATGACAAGTCAATATCAATTATTTCATCTGGAAGTCTTTATCCTGATCATGTTGTGTTTTTGGGGGCTGGTCCAATTTGTGTGCTTTCAATTGTTGAGTTTAAGGAGTTTGTTGAGAAATTTAATACAACTACTAATGCAAATATAATAAAAGTTATAGTTGTCAAGAAACTAGGAGTATTTTTGCAGAGCTCATTAAAAAATGGCAGTGAAGAAATGCTTCACTGTCTAGCAAATGTTTTATTAAGAGTAGGCAATATAAAAAATCTAAGATTTTTGACGTTGGATGAGGAGTCTGAGTTATTGGGTTGGGATGCTGAAAAGTATCGCCAAAATATTAATCTATCGGTATGAATTAAAATGCAAGTAGTTATTCCTATGTCTGGTTTTGGTGAGCGTTTTCGGAAGGTTGGTTATGATGTTCCTAAGCCTCTAATCGTAATTGATGGAAAGCCAATTATTCAACATGTTGTAGAAATGTTTCCTGGGGAAGTGGACTTTAGTTTTATATGCAACAAAGACCATTTGAGTGAAAAAAAATATCAAATGAATGAAATTTTAAAAAAAATTGCTCCATCTGGAAAAATTTATTCAATTGAGCCACATAAGCTGGGACCAGTGCATGCAGTTTTACAAATAATTAACCATCTTGATCTGGAAAAGCCGACTATTGTTAATTATGCTGACTTTACATGTGATTGGAACTATGATGATTTTTGTAAAAATGTTTTGGAGTCAAATTGTGATGGTGCTATTCCAAGCTACCGTGGGTTTCATCCTCATACTATTTGGAGTAATTACTATGCCTATGTTCCTGAAATAAATATGAAAGCAAAAGATATTCAGGAAAAAAAACCTTTTACAAAAAACCCTCAAGATGAATTTGCATCAAGTGGAACCTACTATTTCAAAAATGCAAGTCTAATGCATGAATATTTTAAAAAAAGTATTTCTATGGACCTTGCAGTTTCTGGAGAATTCTATGTAAGTATGGTTTATAAGCCAATGATAGATGAGGGTTTAGATATAAAAGTTTATGAGCTAAATCACTTTATGCAATGGGGAACCCCATTTGATCTTGAAGAGTATCGATATTGGTCTAATTGTTTTAGCGCATTAATAAATAAACAGGCTGCTTCAAGCCAAAAAGGGTCACTTATCTTGCCTATGGTCGGTCATGGAAGTAGATTTAAGAAAGAAGGTTATGATGTCCCAAAGCCCTTAATTCCAGTTTCTGGAGAACCAATGGCGGTTCAAGCCTTATTAGATCTACCAAGAGCTGAAAAAGAAGTTTTTGTATTAAGAAGTGACATGCCTGGGATTGCTAGATTAAAAAGTGAGATACAAAAAAAATCAACTAATGCTGAGTTTGTTGTTCTTAACAATATGACTGATGGGCAAGCATCAACTTGTGAAGAAGGATCACATCATTTAAACAGAGATGAGCCTGTAACAATAGCAGCTTGTGATAATGGTATGATTTATGATAACGAAAGGTTAACTAATCTTCTTAGCTCAGAAGATGTCGATGTAATTGTATGGAGTGTCAGAGGCTATCCAGGAGCCATACGTTCGCCTGAAATGTATGGATGGATTGATTCTGATGAATCAGGACTCATAAAAAAAGTTTCTGTAAAAAAACCTCTTTCAATGCCATCAAAAGATCCAATTATTGTAGGTGCATTTACTTTTAAAAAATTAGAATATTTTCTTAAGAGTGTTCAAAATATGAAAGATAGGGAGGCAAAAATTAATGGTGAATATTATGTAGATACTGCTATCAATGATGCTATTTCAATGGGCCTTAGGTGTGTTATTTTTGAAATTGAACACTACATTTGCTGGGGAACACCCAATGATTTACGTACTTTTGAATATTGGCAATCATGCTTTCATGGATGGAAAAGTCATCCATATAAAATTGAAGAAGATAATAATGTACATGATCCTATTGTTTAAGCCATATAACAATAAATATAAATGAAATATCAGAATTCAGAAGTTAGTCGCTTTATAGTTGTAGGAATGCTGACAGTTCTTATTGATCTGGTAGCCTATATTTTGTTTATAGTTTTTGGGTTTGGAACAGTTTTTGCAAAAGGACTAAGTTTTTCTAGTGGTACTATCTTTGCTTACTTTGCAAATAAAAACTATACATTCGAATCTCATGGTAAAGGTAGTATGAGTTTTATCTTGTTTATATCCTTATATTTTTTCACACTTGTTATAAATATTCTAACAAACGAATTAATATTGGATTTGACCAGTTCATTGTATTATTCAATTTTAATTGCATTCTTATTTGCAACATTTATTTCAGCATCTTTAAACTTCGTTGGTATGAAATTTATAGTATTTAAAAAAGAAAACAGAGCTCAATTATGAAACTATCAATCATAATCCCTTGCTATAATGAATCTAAAAATCTTCCTTTACTATTATCAAGGTGTGAAGAAGTATTTAAATCTAATAATAATGTTGAAATAATTATTGTAGATAATGGTTCAACCGATGAAACCTCGTCTGTGTTAGAAAATTTATTGCTAAATGTTGATTTTATATTGAGTATAAAGGTTGAAAAAAATAATGGTTATGGGTTTGGAATCTTGTCAGGATTAAAAGTTGCAACTGGAGATGTTATTAGTTGGACGCATGCTGATATGCAAACAGATATTGCAGATGTTCTCAAGGGAATGAAGTTCTTTATTAGTGCCTCAGTGCCTGAGAAAGTTTTTGTCAAAGGAAGGCGAAGTGGAAGGCCAATAGCAGATGAGTTTTTTACTGTTGGAATGTCAATTTTTGAGTCAATCCTTCTCAGAAAAATGATGTGGGATATTAATGCTCAACCAACAATGTTTCATCGCGATTTTATCCACAAATGGACATCTCCACCAAATGATTTTTCATTAGATTTATACGCTTACTACTTGGCAAAAAAATCAGATCTAGCTATTTATAGGTTTCCTGTTGTTTTTGCGAAAAGGCCTTATGGCGTCTCCAATTGGAATATTAATTTTTCATCTAAATATAAATTTATTAAAAGAACCTTTCTTTATAGTTTTAACTTAAGAAAGAGGTTAAATTGATATGCTTAAAATTGCTCACAGAATAAATACTATAGATTTACTTAAAAAAATACCGCTAGATTTAGGTGTTGAAGTTGATATCCGTTCGAATGGTAATGATTTAATTCTTCATCATGATCCTTTTGAAGGTGGTGTATTATTTAAAGATTGGTTAAAGTATTTCTCTCATAAAACAATTATTTTAAATGTAAAGGAGGAGGGGCTTGAGTTAAGAGTTTTAAAGTTGATGAAAGAAAATAATATTAGTGATTTTTTCTTTCTTGATCAATCTTTTCCATTTCTTCTGAAAACAGTATTATTAGGCGAAACTCGATGTGCAGTAAGGGTTTCAGAGTATGAGGATATTCAAACAGCATTATCTTTATCAAATATGATTGATTGGGTTTGGGTAGATTGCTTTACTAAATTTCCATTAAATGCAAATGATGCAAATAAGTTAATTGATTCTGGTTTTAAATTATGCTTTGTATCTCCAGAGTTACAAGGCAGAACTGAACGATCTTATATTACTGAATTTCAGAAAAAAATAGAATTATTAGGAATTAAAGGAGATGCCGTATGCACAAAACATACAGATCTTTGGGGGTAATATTTTCTGAAATATCTTCAGATTCGGTATTTAGGATAGGAATTCTAATTAAATTCTTATTACTTATTCTTTTAATTCCTTTAATTCAAAAAGAGTGGTTTGTACCATTTATCACTAACTGGATAGAAAATCCTCTTTCTCTTCCATGGGCTCAACATGTTGCTTCAGGTGGAGACTTGGTAGCTTATCCTTATGGTGTAGTTATGTTTATTTTTCATTTACCCATGACATTCCTTGGATGGTTAATTGATAATATTTTTGAACTTGAATATTTTGCAAGTTTTGGTTTTGGTTTTAGTTTATTTATTGCTGATGTTCTACTCTTGGTATTGTTAATACAAACATTTGAAAAATATCAACAGAAGATACTATTATATTATTGGCTTTCTCCTCTAGTTATTTTTATTACATATTGGCATGGCCAAGTTGATCTTATTCCAGTTGCATTATTTTTTTATGGGTTAGCTTTAATTAAAAGGCAAGATTTTATACCAGCAGCCATATTTCTAGCCTTTTCAATCGCTGCAAAACATAGCATGATTATTGGGATGCCTTTTGTTATTCTGTATCTATGGTCTCATAATGGAATTTATAAGGAATTTCAACGCTTTTTAATGATTTTTGTAGGTACATTATTAATATTTCAAGCGCCATTTCTTTTATCTGAGTCCTTCAGGGCGATGGTTATTGAAAATAGAGAGGCTGGAAAGATTTATACGTTATTTATTGATATGAGTAATGGGGTATTAATTTATCTGACACCATTAGTTTATTTACTCCTGCTTTATTTTTTCTGGCGAATAAGAAGAATTAATTTTGAATTACTTATTGCGGCAATGGGGGTCGCTTTTAGTATTATCATTTTAATGACTCCATCAACTCCAGGTTGGTATTTATGGCTTGCCCCAATTTTTGCAATTCATCAAAGTAGATATGGATTTGGCGCAGTTACTTTAGTTGGAGTTTTTAGCTTATTGTTTATCTCTTTTCATGTATTGCAAAATTCGGGCTCAGATTTTTTATTTTATAATTTTGGATTATTTGATTTGCCCAACTTTTATAATTCTCAGGTTAAGTCTTTGCATTACACGCTGACACTGGCTTTTGGGTTATTGATTGCAATTCAAATATTACGTCATGGTGTTAGAGAAAATGATTACTATCAACTAGGAAATAAACCCTTATTATTAGGGATTGGAGGAGACTCAGGTGTCGGAAAGAGTACTTTTTCAAAAAGTCTAGCTACTATCTTTGGTGAAAGATCTTTGGTTGAGGTATCTGGCGATGATTATCATATTTGGGACAGAGCTTCACCTATGTGGGAAACAGTTACACATCTTGATCCCAAGGCAAATAGATTGTTTGAGCTTGTTAAAGATGTTAGAAGCTTAATGTTTGGTAATGTTGTTTATGCGAGAAGATATGATCATGTTTCAGGACATTTTCTACCTAAAAAGATCACTAAAAGTAGAGATTTTATTATCGTTGAAGGTCTTCATGCGCTTTATCCAAAACAGCTATTAGAGAGTTTTGATGTCCGCTTTTTTATTGACATGGATGAATCTTTAAAAAACTCACTTCGTTTAAAAAGAGATGTTGAACAAAGGGGCCATGCCAAAGAAAAAGTGCTTAGTGAAATAGAGCGAAGGAGATTTGATAGCTCTAAATATATAATGCCCCAATCAAAACGAGCTGATGTAGTTTTTAAGATGTTGCTTATTAACTCAGATTTATCTGATCAGATTGAATCGCTCTTTTCAAATGTTAAACTTAAAATTTCCATGAGAAATGGAATATATTATCAAGAGCTTGTTAGAGTTTTAATTGGAGTGTGCGCTTTACAAGTTAATATTGATTCTTTAGATGAAAATGGAGCAGTTGTTCTGGAAATTAGTGGAGATGTAGCTTCAGATGATATTGCTCTTGCAATGAGTATATTACTCCCAAATATGGAGGAATTATTGGATTTTAGTGCAAAGTTCGAAAATGGTATAGGTGGAATTATGCAGTTAATTACGCTTATGGAAGTTGATGAGGCTTTGAAAAGAAGAAGATTATTATGAGTAGACAAATAAATGAAATCATGCGCTTAATCTCAGAGACAGAAGCGGTTATTTTTGATACTGATAATACTCTTTATCCATATCTTCCTGCCCATAAAGAAGCTACTCATGCAGTTGAAGAAAAAGTAGAAAAAATTTTAGGTGTAGAGAAAGAAATATTTCGGTTGGCTTTTAAAGACGGGCGTAATGAAATTAAAAAAAGATTAGGCACAGTAGCCAGCTCACATAGCAGGCTCCTATATATGCAAAGAGCAATTGAGAAGCTTGGGCTTGGAACTCGGATACTACTAGTATTAGATTTAGAGCAGACCTATTGGAGGACTTTTCTTTCAAACTGTAAGCTATTTCCTGGTGTCTTTGATTTTATTTATCTTTTAAAAAGCAAAGGTATTCCTACGGCTAACATTACTGATTTAACTGCGCAAATTCAATTTAGAAAGCTTGTTTATTTTGGATTAGATGAGTTATTTAATTTTGTTGTGACCTCTGAAGAGGCAGGTATGGATAAGCCCGACAGTAGTCCATTTGAATTAGCAATAGAAAAACTAACTTGCAGTCCTGAAAAAGTTCTTATGATTGGCGATAACCTTATAAGCGATATTCAGGGCGCGCAAAATATGGGTATTCTTGCTTTTCAAAAGATTCATCAAGGAAGCTCTCAGGATAAGTCTTCAGTTATTAAGCCTGATTTTATTTTTCATAATTACAGCGAATTAATAGAAATGTATAATAAGCGCTGATTATTTATTTTGTATCGTTTATGAGTAAAGTTTTGATTACCGGAGCGGATGGATTTATAGGTTCACATCTTGTAGAGATGCTAGTATCTCAGGGCTATATAGTTAAAGCACTCTCTCAATATAATTCTTTTAGTAGTTGGGGCTGGCTGGAGGATTTAAGCTGTTTAGAGCAAATAGAAGTTGTATCTGGGGATATAAGAGATAGCCACTTTTGTAAAGAAATTACAAGAGATGTTGATATTATTTTTCATCTAGCTGCACTTATAGCAATACCATATTCATATATTGCTCCTGAAAGTTATCTTGATACAAACATAAGAGGCACTTTAAATATTTGTCAAGCAGCTAAGGAAAATGGTGGTATTCGATTAATACATGTATCTACAAGTGAGGTATATGGGACTGCCCAGTATGTGCCTATTGATGAGAATCACCCACTTCAAGCACAATCCCCATATAGTGCCAGTAAAATTGGAGCTGATGCAATTGCAATGAGTTTTTATAATTCATTTGATCTTCCTGTAACAATTGCCCGTCCGTTTAACACTTATGGCCCTAGACAATCTGCTCGTGCAGTAATACCAACGATAATTACTCAGATAGCCAGTGGAATTGATGAAATCAAGCTTGGAGATACCTCTCCTACAAGGGACTTTAACTATGTTGAAGATACTTGTAGAGGGTTTTTGGAAATCTCTAACAATGACTTAACAATTGGAGAAACAATAAATATTGGCTCTAATTCTGAAATTAGTATCAGTGACACACTCAACTTGATAAAGAAACTAATGAATAGTAATGTTAATTTCTCAACAGACTATGATCGATTAAGGCCTGAAAAATCTGAGGTTTTTAGATTATGCTGTGATAATAAAAAAATTAAAAAACTTACGAATTTTAGCTCTCAAGTGGATATAAAGCTTGGCTTACAAAAAACGATTGATTGGATGTTGCTTCCAAGTAACCTTAAAAAATATAAATCTGAAATTTATAATGTATGAGGACTCAATAGCTTTTATAAAAAAAACTTATTGTACTGATAAAGCTATAGGCCTTCATGAACCAAGATTTCTTGGTAATGAAAAAAAGTATTTAAATGATTGTATTGATTCTACTTTTGTATCTTCGATAGGTAAATTTGTGGATCAATTTGAAGGGAGCATTTCTAATTATGTTGATGCTAACTTTGCAGTGGCAACCTCTACTGGTACATCTGCTCTCCATATTGCTCTTGTAGTCTCAGATGTTGGTCTCGATGATGAAGTAATTACACAGCCACTAACTTTTGTTGCCACTTGCAACGCAATTAGTTATTGTGGAGCTGCGCCTATTTTTATAGATGTTGATAAAGATACAATGGGAATGTCGCCAAATGCTTTACAAGTATTTCTGGAAAAAAATACTACTATTAAAAATAAAAAATGTTTTAATAATGCTACTGGAAAGCAAATAAAGGCTTGTATCCCAATGCATACCTTTGGCAATCCTTGTAGAATTGATGAGATTAAAAAAATATGTGATGATTATTTCATCACAATGATTGAAGATGCTGCGGAAGGTCTTGGAAGTACTTATAAAGGAAAGTACCTGGGGACTTTTGGAGATTTGGGAGTGTTTAGTTTTAATGGTAATAAGATTATTACTTCAGGAGGAGGGGGCTGCGTTGTTACAAACAATGAAGTAACTGCAAAGAAAGTAAAGCATTTAACATCAACTGCAAAAACACCTCATAAATGGGAATATATTCATGATGAGATTGGGTATAACTATCGTATGCCAAATTTAAATGCCGCTCTTCTGCTTGCTCAATTAGAACAAATTGACAGTTTTTTAGCTTCAAAGAGGCAATTATCTGCAATTTATAGTAATTTTTTTAATAAAAAAAATATACATTTTTTTACCGGATTGAGTGAATCACTTCACAACTGTTGGCTCAATACAATCATCCTAAAAGATATTCAAGAGAGGGATCGTTTTCTAGAAGAAACAAATTCAAATAAAATAATGACTCGACCAATATGGCAATTAATGGCAAGAAGTAAAATTTATAATGATGCTCAATGTGAAAATATTAAAAACTCATTATGGCTTGCAGATAGAGCTGTAAACATTCCTAGTAGTTCAAGAGTATGTTAGATAAAATTATTTTAATAGGAGGGGGTGGTCATTGCCGCTCTGTAATTGATATTATAGAGCTTGAAAATAGATTTCAAATTGCAGGGATAGTTGATAAGCCAGAGTTATTACATACTAGTATTTTGGATTATAAGGTAATTGGGACTGATGATGATTTGCCATCGTTGTTTAAAAAATACAAGTATGCCTTGATAACCATTGGTCAAATAAAATCTCCAGAATTAAGGATTAACCTATTTAATAAGCTTAAAGAACTGGGTTTTATAATGCCAGTAATAATTTCTCCAAGAGCATATGTATCAAAATATTCTAGTATTGCGGAGGGAACGGTTGTAATGCATGATGTATTAATTAATTCAAATTCCATAATTGGAGCAAACTGCATAATTAACAATAAAGCTCTTGTTGAGCATGATTGTGAGATTGGAAATAGTTGTCATCTGTCAACTGGAGTTATAATAAATGGGGGAACTATTGTTGAAAATGGATGTTTTGTTGGGAGTAATGCAACCTCAAAAGAGGCGGTAAAGATTTCAGAAAAAAGCTTTATTAAAGCTGGGAGTATTTTTAAGTGAGTATTTTTATTATTGCTGAAGCTGGTGTTAATCATAATGGTAATATAGATATTGCAAGATCACTTATTGATATTGCCTCCTCTGCAGGTGCTGATGCAGTAAAGTTTCAGACGTTTAAAGCAAGTAAGATGGTAACTAGAGATGCTGAACAAGCTGACTATCAAAAAATAGAAAATAAAAATTCGAACCTGTCTCAATTAGAGATGCTAAAAAAATTAGAGTTAAGTTTAGATGATCACAGAGTTTTGATTAGCTATTGCAAAGAGAAAAAAATTCTTTTTCTATCCTCTCCATTTGATATTGATAGCATTCACTTATTAAATGATCTAGGAGTCCAAATCTTTAAGATACCAAGTGGGGAACTTACAAATTTACCCTATCTTAGGGCTGTTGGCCTTCTTAATAAGAAAATTATCCTTTCGACTGGTATGGCAAATATGTTGGAAATAAAGGCTGCAGTTGGAGTTCTGATAATTTCTGGAACAAAAAAAGAGAATATTACGGTTCTTCATGCAAATACAATGTATCCAACTCCAATGTCCGATGTTAATTTAACTGCGATGAATGTAATTGCAAATTCTTTAAGTATTTCAGTAGGATATAGTGACCATACCTTAGGTATTGAAGTTTCTATTGCTGCAGCTGCTCTAGGTGCAAAAGTAATTGAAAAGCATTTTACAATTGATAGCACTATGGATGGGCCAGATCACAAAGCTTCTTTAAATCCCCATGAACTTAATGAAATGATTTTAGCTATTCGAAATATTGAAATTGCATTGGGTGATGGCTTTAAACAACCTTCTATTAGTGAAAAATCTAATATTAAGCATGCCAGGAAGTCTATTGTTGCAAAAACTCCAATAAAAAAAGGTGAGATTCTATCTGAGGATAATTTGACAGTTAAACGTCCAGGCAGTGGATTAAGTCCAATGATGTGGGATTCAATTATTGGTATAGTTGCAAGAAAAAATTATCAAGTTGATGAAATAATATGAAAAAACGAACTATTTGTGTTGTAAGTGGAGCAAGATCTGAGTATGATTTATTGTTTCCAATTCTAAAAAAAATAGTTGAATCTAAATCTCTTGAACTTCAGCTAATAGTTACCTCATCTCATCTTTCTTCTGAGTTTGGCATGACTTATAAGAAAATTGAAGATGATGGATTTTTCATAAATGATAAGATTGAAAATCTTCTTGCATCAGATACTAAGTCTGCAATTGCTAAATCTTCCGGCTTAGCTTCAATACTTCTATCAAATAGTTTTGAAAAACTTAATCCAGATGCAGTTTTGTTACTCGGTGATAGATCGGAAACTCATGCGGCTGCAACATCTGCAATGCTGATGGATATTCCAATAGTTCACATACATGGAGGTGAAATAACAGAAGGATCATCAGATGATAAAATACGCCATTCTATTACAAAGATGAGTGGACTCCACTTTTGTTCTACAGAGATTCACCGTCAAAGAATTATTCAAATGGGTGAGGACCCCCTTAATGTATTTAATAGTGGCGCACCAGGAATTGATAATATAATTAATTCTTCTCTAATTTTAGACAAGCAATTAGAAGAGGACTTAGGGTTACAATTTTATAATACATCTAAGACAGCTCTTATTACTTACCATCCAGAGATTATGACTAAAGATAGTTTAATCAAAGATTTTAATACTATATTAGAATGTTTGTTTGAATCAAAGTTAAATATTGTGTTTACTTATGCCAATGCAGATTCTGGTGGTAGAAGAATTAACCAAATGATTGAAGATTTTTGTAAACAAGATTTATATAAATATAAGGTTTTCAAAAATCTTGGAAGGATTAAATATTTAAGCCTAATGTCATATGTTGACATATTAATTGGTAATTCATCAAGTGGAATTATTGAGGCAGCTAGCTTTGCAAAACCTGTAATAAACATTGGGAATAGGCAAAAAGGAAGGACTAAAAACTTAAATGTCTTAGACTCAAATATCAAATCTCTAAAAAGCCAAATTGAAATAGCTCTATCAGATGATTTTGAAAATAAAATATATCAAATGAAAAATATTTATGGAGATGGCCGTGCTTCAGAGATTATTATTCAAAAATTAGAGTTGCATAAGTTTTCAGTTAATAAAAAATTTATTGATAATGTTTAAGAAATTGTGACTTATAAAGTAAATAGAGTTTTAATTGTTGGTCTTGGCAGTATTGGTAGACGACATCTTGAGGTTTTAAATAGCATTTATCCAGGCGTACAAATTTCAGCTTTAAGGCATGATCATTGCAGTGCAAAGGAGAGTGAAGAGCTAGGTTTATTTGCTTGTTTTACAAAAATTGAAGATGCAATAAAATTTAAACCTCAATTTGCAATTATTGCTAACCCATCCTCTAAGCATATTGAAATTTCTAAGGCATTAGCAAGAGCTGGCATTCATCTACTTATAGAAAAGCCAATTGCCTCGGAATCAAGACATGTTCAAGAATTGATTGACTTTTGCCATGATAAAAAAATAGTTTTAATGACAGCTTATAATTTAAGGTTTTCACCCTCACTCCAGCATTTTAGAAAGCTAGTTCTGGATAAAATTATAGGTAATATTTTTTCGATTCATACTGAGGTAGGCCAGTATCTTCCAAATTGGCGGCTAGGGAATAACTACCAAAATAACGTCTCTTCGAAGAAAAAATTAGGTGGAGGGGTATTAAGAGAATTAAGTCATGAACTTGATTATCTAATGTGGATTTTTGGCCCAATTTCTTGGGTTAAATCTAAAATATCTAAACAAAGTAACCTTAAAATTGATGTTGAAGATACAGCTAAAATTATTTTTGGGCTAAATTCAAATACAGGTAATCAGATCTCTGCAATGCTATGCATGGACTTTATTCGACACGATACTACTAGAAAATGTTCTGTTATTGGAGAAAAAGGCACTTTACTATGGGATGGTGCTTTGGGCGAAGTATCGTTTTATAGCGCGCTTAATAAATCATGGGATACAACTTATAGTAAACCGAATGAAAATAACTACATGTATGAAGAAGAAATTAAAAATTTTGTTTCATCTATTGAATTATCTTGTGCCCCTGCAGTTACTGGAGAAGATGGATTAGCTGTTTTATTAGTAATTGAAGCAGTAACTGAGTCTAGCAATTTAGAGAATGTTGTTTATTTATAACTTATGAGGGTTTTGAAGTGAAATATATAGCGCTTATATGTGCAAGAGGAGGGTCAAAAGGTCTTCCTGATAAAAATATACTTCCATTAGCTGGGGTTCCTTTAATTGGATGGGCAATTAAAGCAGCTAAGAATGTAGAGCGAATTTCTCGAGTTATTGTCTCAACTGATTCAGAACAAATTGCACAAATTGCAAAGGAGTTTGGAGCTGAAGTACCATTTATACGTCCAGGAGTTCTTTCAGGAGACAATAGTCCAGAGTGGTTGACCTGGAAGCATGCTGTTGAGTATTTAGAAAAAAATATTGAATTTGATGGTTTAGTTGTAATCCCAACAACTGCCCCACTTAGAAATATTGAAGATATTAACTTATGTATCAATAAATTCGAGGAAGGTAAATCAGACATAGTTATAACTGTAACTAAAGCTCATAGAAGCCCATATTTTAATATGGTTAAAATTGATGGTGATGGGAATACATCGCTTTTGATACAAAATGAAAATAAACTTACTCGTCGACAAGATTCTCCAAAATTGTTTGATGTAACTACTGTTGCGTATGTTGTTAAGCCTCTTTTTGTAAAAGAAAATGATAATATTTTTGAAGGAAGAGTTGGTAGTATAGAGGTGCCAGCAGAAAGAGCTATTGATATTGATAGCCCAATGGATTTTAAAATTGCAGAGTGCTTATTTAATAGTCGTGAAGGAGATTTTGTATGAAAACCATAAGCGAGTTAATTAGTTTAAAAGGAAAGTGTGCTTTGATCACAGGAGCTGGTGGAAAAATTGGGTATGAGATTGCACTTACTATTGCTGAATTAGGCGGAGATTTAATTCTTGTTGATAAGCCTGGTACAAATTATGATAATCTCCAAATTGCAATTAAATCTTTGGGAGATCGAAGTGTTAAAATAGTTGATACTGATTTGGAAGATGAGAGTGCAAGATCTAAATTAATTGTAAATTTATTAAATGACAAATCTCCTATAAATATATTAATTAATAATGCGGGGTTTGTTGGTACTGCTGATTTAAAAGGCTGGGTTACTGATATACAAAATCAAAGTATAGAAACTTGGAGAAGAGCAATTGAGGTTAATCTTACTGCGGCTTTTGACCTTTCTAAAGGGCTAATGCCAAAGATTCTTGAAAGTGGAGATGGCTCAATTATTAATATTTCATCTATTTATGGTTTTGAGGCTCCAGATTACTCTTTATATGAAGGTACTAAAATGGGAAATCCTGCTGCATATGCAGCATCAAAAGGAGGCCTAATTCAACTTTCTCGGTGGATGGCAACAACTTTGGCACCTGATATAAGGGTTAACACTATATCACCTGGTGGTGTTTTTAGAAATCAACCTAAAGAATTTATCAAGCGATATGAAACTAAAACGCCATTAGGAAGAATGGCGACAGAAGAAGATCTCAAAGGGGCAATTATTTTTCTAGCAAGCAACCTCTCTTCTTATGTTACTGGACATAATCTTATAGTTGATGGTGGCTGGAGCTCTTGGTAGGATAATAATATGAATACTAAACACTGGAAAAAAACTTTACTTGATGTTAATTCTAATATTGAAGATGCAATAAGAAGCTTGAATAATTCAGGCCTTCAAATTGTCTTGGTAGTAAAAAATAATAAAACTTTAGTTGCTATAATTACAGATGGAAATATACGAAAAGGGGTTTTGAGAGGCTTAAGCATTAAAGATTCAATAAATAAAATTTTTACAAAAGAGCCTCTTGTGGCTTCAAGTGAAATGCAAGAAGAGGAGATAATTAAATTAATGATGTCTAAAGGAATTAATTCAATCCCTTTAATTGATGAAAGAATGAATGTATTAGGTTTATATTCAATAAGTGAATTTATTACAAGTGCTAAGAAGTCAAATTTAGTGTTAATTATGGCTGGAGGTAAAGGCCGAAGGCTTCTTCCATATACTCAGGATTGTCCAAAACCTCTTCTTAAAATTAATGGAACTCCAATGCTTGAGTGCATTATTAATAAGGCAAAATCAAATGGTTTCTTCAGGTTTGTTATTTCAATTCATTATCTTGGCCACATGATTGAAGATTATTTTGGTGATGGCACTAAATTGGATGTTGAAATTACTTACTTAAGAGAAACTAGTCCTCTTGGAACTGCAGGATGTTTGAGTTTGCTTGAGAATAAATCTGAGCTGCCAATTATAGTTTCCAATGGGGACATAATTTCTGATATTAATTATAGTAATTTATTAGATTTTCACTCAAAGCACTCTAAAACAGTTGCTTCAATGGCTGTCAGTAAACATGAGTGGGTACATCCTTATGGAGTAGTTCATACTAAAGGTGAAGAAATTACTGGGTTTGAAGAAAAGCCAATAACTAAAACCAATATAAATGCCGGAGTTTATGTTTTAAGTCCTTTAGCTCTTGATTTTTTAAAACCAAACGAATTTTGTGACATGCCAACACTATTTAACCGATTAAATGAGAATAAATTACGAACTATAATTTATCCTATACATGAGTCATGGATGGATGTTGGAAGAGAAAAAGATTATAATGAAATGAATGGTTTTAAGAGTTAAGATAGGCTAATAATGAACATAAAAAAATTTAAACCTCAAAAAAATGATGTTATTGTTATTGATGGTTTATGGGGAACTGGAAAAAGCCTCTTAGGTCCAATTATTTCTTCAATGGATCGGGTTGAAAAACATAAGTCAAACTATATTTATGAGCATTTTTGTCAGCTAGATTATTTAGGAAAGATAGATCGCAATTCATCTACAGAAATGCTTAAGTATCTTTCTGATATCGATCAGTATGATAATTTGATTGGTCGAGAGATAAATCTTCGCATGACTGATGATTCAGGCTTTTTAAAAAATCCAGGATCAATGAAGTATGTGAAAAGACTCTTTGGAGGTCAAGGCGATTCATATATTGATAAAATCAATAATAATAATATAGCTTTGAATCTTATGACCCATATGCTTTTACTAGTATCTGATCCTTTTTTTGAGGCTTTCCAAGATCGCCTTCGTTTTATAGAAGTTGTAAGGCACCCATTAAATGTTTTCTCTCATTGGCACTCTATTTTTGAAGGGTTTGAAAAGTCAAGAATGGCAACTCTATCTTTTGACATTGATGGAAATAAAATACCTTGGTTTGTTGATTCTCAAGAATGGAGAGAACAATATATTTCATCAAATTCATATGAAAAAACAACATATGCTTTAATTAAGTTATTTTTGAGGTTATTTGAAAAATTAGACTCAATAGATCAACAAAAGGACGGTAAAAAAATGCTTGTTATTTCATTTGAGGATTTAGTATTTGAAACAGAGAGAAGCATGGTAATTCTATCAAATTTTTTAGGCCGCCCTCATTCAAAATCTTTAAATAAAACTCTTAGGAAGCAAAAAATTCCTAGAAAAGTAAGTTTTAAAGGAAATGGCTATAGTAACTATGGGTTTGATTCTAAGAGCACGCAAACTGATAAGCAGAAATATGACGAAATTTTAAATAATCTTCGGTTAAATATTTGTTCTAGTTTAATGGCTGACTTTAATTTAATTATTGAAGAGTACAACACTAGGTTTAATAGTAAATTGTCAAATTTACATAGAGTTTAAATTCAGTAATTAGATCCTTAAGAAAAAATTTAAAAAGTGCAAGGTATTATTATTAACTCTAAAAGAATAAGTGTTTTTAAAATTTAAATTTCTTACTATTGAGTGGCTAGCACCTCATCAACTTGGTTGCTTATACTAAAAATATTTTCTCCCAAACAAAGAAAATCCCTATCAAGTGGTGCAATTGCATTTAGAAAATTAAACGAGGTTCTCCCTCGCGGCATCATCCAATCATGCAGTTCAATTATAATTATCGGAAAAGAATTTATCCATTCACAATTTTTGGAAAATAAGTCTGACTCATATCCCTCAATATCAATTTTTAAAATATAAGGAAAATAGTAATTTTTATCATACTTTTTTAAGAGCTCATTTATGGAGGTTATCAAAATTTCACCGTCAGAAGAGCTTGAGATTTGATAAGAATTATTCTCAACTTTTTTTGATAAAATACTTCCAAATCCATCTTTCGAGCCAATAGCTGACTCAATAAAATCAATGTCACCAGATGGATTATTAATTCTTGCTTGCAATAAATTAGATTTTTCAGGCTCAATACAAAGAATTTTTGAATTATTATAATTTTTTGAAAAATACTTTGAGGCAAGTCCAATATTTCCACCACAATCAATTATCAAAGGAGTTTTTTTAATTTTTATAATGTGTTCATAAAAAGATTTAACATCCTCATGTCGTTTAAATTGACTCGTGCTATACTCTTCTAATAAATATATCCGCCTCATTGTTCCAAAATCAATTGCATTCCGAATAAATACTTTGATCCATTCTTTTTGGTGCCTATCGTAAATTAATTGCTTGACTAATACTGAAGGTGTCAGAAGTACGTATCTAGGCTTATCTTTACGAGTATAAAAAATTAGTAAAATTCCAATTCTAACTATTATGCTACTTGCAGTTGAAAATATAGTTGTTCCATCAATAAAAATGTTAAATTTATTCATATTGTTTTGAAAAAAATGATTAGAGTTTAAATTTTTTATATTATAAACTGTGTAACTTAATCATTACAAAAAGTTGAGTAATAATCTATTAATGGCTTCTTAATGAGGATAATTTATACGATTCTTGTTATATTATTTTGGCTCATCTTGACATTTATTTTTGCTTAAAAATAACTTTTTTTATAAAGACAGTATAAAATTTAAATATTAAGTAAACTGTTTATTTTTATTAAAAAAAGAGATGCGCCACAAACCAAATATCATTATTATTTTCCCATATACTTTGCTTAAAAATAGTTATGAGCGTTTTGAAATTGATAAATTTGAAAAGTATTGTAATGTGACAATAATAAATCTAGGGCTATTTATTTTTCCAAAGTTTGCCTCTCCTCCAGATATTTCTAAATTTAATTGGGTAAATGTTAAAAATATTGCCTCAATTGCAGCTCTTGCTCATGAGTTAGAAAGATATAAAAATAATGATTTAATTTTTAATACTGTCAATATTGAACAACATGGATATAAATCCCTTTTAATAAATTTTTTATTAAAAAAATCAAACCCAAAAGTAATTTCATTTCTTAATCATGGTCTCCACATTGATATTACCAGCAAAAATAAATATAAACAGTTGATTGGACAACAATTAAGAAGAATTCTATATTTTTTTATACCTTCAGATTATTTTTTCGTAGCAGGTGATAAGTATTTTCAGATCATTAATCAATATTTACCTAAATCAACTCAAATTATAAAAGGCCATTCATGGGAATATAGTAATAGTTTTTTTTCAATTAATTTTAAAAAAAATAAGCTAGATTTTAAGTATGCAGTTCTTATTGATGGTGCTGGTCCAAAGTTTTCAGATAGTCGAGTAACATCTAAAGCTCAATATACTTTGACTGATGAAAAATGGTATCCCGCAATGAATAAATTTATGGATCAAGTAGAGTTAGAAAATGGGGTTAAAATTGTTATAGCAGCACATCCATTAAGTAATTTTGAAAGTAATCCTGCAGAGTTTGGAGAAAGACAAGTTATTTATGGACAAACAGAAGAACTAATTAAGCATTGTGATTTTGCAATTACAAGACATAGCACTGCTAAATCTTTTTGTGTAATTTATAATAAACCCCTAATAAATATTTATAGCAATGAATTGACTGAGGATTCTGGTCTTTTTAAATCTATTCAATCATCAAGTAATGCCTTAGATTCGATGCTCGTGAATATTGATAAATCTGAAGAATATAATTTTAAAAATATTCAAATCAATCATAAAGTATATAAAAATTACGCGTCAAATTTCCTAACAAGTGGTAGTCAAAAACAATCGAATTATGAGATTATCTTAGAAAGATGCTTTGACTTATAATAACAATAACAATAACAATA
>Ga0115000_10000481_pt1 | contig 37309 bp, 32 predicted proteins | sample ArcticOcean_MG_C_6_FD_89690 | JGI IMG/M metagenome (GOLD analysis project Ga0115000, IMG submission 89690) | Marine microbial communities from western Arctic Ocean - ArcticOcean_MG_CB8_128 | ecosystem: Environmental > Aquatic > Marine > Oceanic | place: Arctic Ocean: Canada Basin | collected...
CAGCAGGGAGCAAGTCAGGCGTAAATTGAACACGCTTGAAATCGCAACCAAGTGCATCAGCAAAGGTATTGGTCATCAATGTCTTAGCCAGACCTGGGTAATCTTCGAACAGAAGATTTCCGTTGGAAAGAATGTTGATTAGAACATTATCGATAACGTGTGCTTTACCAATAATTACTTTCTGGACTTCGGCTGCGATTGCGCTTGCAATCGAACCGACGGCCTTCAACTTCTCTTTGTTTTCTGGGCTGGTTTGGTGCTTCGGCTGGGCCGGAGCGGCCGGTGCTACAGGTGCTGGGGCTGGTGCAGGCATTGCAGGTGCTGCTGGCATAGGCGCGGGTGCTGCTGGCATAGGTGCCGCAGGCATTGGCGCTGCTGGTGCAGGCATTACAGGTGCTGCTGGGGCCACAGGCGCTGCTGGCGCTGGCGCGGGCGGGGCTGCTGGTGGTGCGGGGGGATGCATGTCTATTTTCCTCCAATTATCAATTTCCCCAACGTCGGATGTGTGGAATAATCTCCCGCAATTCTTCGTTGGAGTAGGAACGGGTTGAGCTGATAAGCTCGACCAAGCGCGGGTCTCGGACCATTTGCATGATCTCCGCAGGGGATTTGCGCATGAACTCATCACGCGTCAGGTCATTGAATTGTCGAACCTTCGAAAGCAAGGCATCACGGGTTCGAAGTTGGTATTGAGAGGAGTCTAATTTTGTTGGCCGCTCTCTGAATCGTGTCAAATCAAACACGTGTCGCCAATTTTCTTTCTCGGGTACGACCATGATGGCAATGGCGAGTAAAGCAAAGAGGTTGAGAATGATGAGCCACTTCAAGACAACATCGCTGGTGAGTAAAACAACGGCGCCCATAGCTTCAGTGAATGGAGAGACAAGAGGGCTAGAAACGTGACGGCTCTCGTCAAAGACAACATAGAACTCAGAAGGATTACGGGTAATGGTAACTGACAATTCAGGGTTGTCGAATTCCATCATGTCATAAATCAAAGCAGAGAAGTATTGGCTGTTCCCCTTCCAAGAAATGTCCCCTTGAGCAGATGAAAGGCCATCAGGGTCTGTATCCCAGCAGTTGTGGCCAGTTTCGAGATAGGTCGGGGAGTCGCAGAGTAGGTAGCCATTTTCCTCTGCCAAGTCAGCATCCCATAGGTGATTGGCAAGAACTGAATGGTCCGAGACGAAGACAATTGAACCGGTCACATCGATTTCGCCATAGTCATTGTTTTGGATGACATCAAGAACGTCGGAAACGGGGTAATCAATCCGAATGATGAGTCCTGTCATTCCTTCACCCAATGTTGGGTTTTGGTTACTGTCAATGTCTGCAGGGAATTTCGCGACGCGAGCAGAAGTTGATGCTGCTGCAAGGATGCTGATTTCTCGATTTGAATCCGATTGTTCATCCAACACCTGGATGGCAGTTGGGCGATGGAAGAGAACTGGCATTCGGCAATTCTCGACTTTTGCAAGGGATATTTGTTCTTCTGAACATGGTATCAACTTTTCAGCACCCATTTCACTGATGTTTTGATTCACACTTGCTACCGACCAAAGGCGGCGGTAATCCGCAGGCTGGAGAACAAGACTGCTGTCTTCCACATCGTAGAAACGTTGGTCATCATAGACGGGTGCATCGAAGTATTTGACGCCGAATTCAGAAGCGACGAGTTGCGCATTGGTCGAACTTGCTGCAAGAATAACTTTTCCGCCTTTCTTAGTAACAAAGTCATGGAGAGCAGATGCTTCAGCAGCATCAAAAGGCTTTTCTGGCCCTGCGATAACCAACATGGTTCTGTGAGGGTCATTCCAATCGTTAACCAACATCGGAGTCGACATGGTGTTCGCAATGCTGAATCCCGTGCCTTCGACTACATTGCGCATTTCAGTCAACTGTTGCATGGAATAATCGTCAGCAGCATTGTTGTAAGGTGAAAGTACGGTTGTCTTATCCCAACTCACGATGCTTATGACAAGAACGGATAGGAAAAGTGAAGAAACAAGACCTACTTTAAGCCAAGTTTCAATGGTGATTTTTGTGGAATCTTGGTCTGCTATATTTATCCCCCCTTGTGCGCTTGCCGTACTCTTGAACAGTATAACAACCGTCGGAACCTCGCTCTACACTTAATGCTTTTTCATGCATGATTTGAAGCCACAGATTAATATGGGAGGAAAATCAAATCTTTGGAAATTAATTTTAAGATAGAAATCTTGAAGAAAGGTTGAAAAATATCACAAAAACAACGGTTTAGTCTTTGAAATTCATACGCCGACTCAGTGCTGCAAGACTGAACATCATCAAAAGTTCAATACCCCCAACCCAAGGTAGAGTATTCGATTCTTGAGATAAACTGTCGCTGTCATCAGTATCATCATTCTCATCTGTTCCAGAGGAGGGTGCTGAAGGTTCGTTCTCCTCAGCCCCCATAACTTCGACTTCAAAGGTGGTACTACGTGACGCATCATCGCCTTCAGAGGTCAAGGACAGAGTGATTTCACACACTCGGTTCGGTTGACTACCAGATGCTTCAAGTCGAAGTGTCACATAGGTATCTTTTCCATTCTGTGCGTCGGTGATTTCAACCACTTTATTCTTCAAATCTTCAACACCCGGCATAGAAAGGTGTGGGCAACTACGGAATTGGACAGAAGCTTGCTTCACCGCATCACCTGCATTACCGTTATTGGAAAGCTTGGCTGATAGTTCGATCCATGAACCAGAGAATAAGTCCTCATCTGGAAGAGTCACTATTGGACGTAAATCGAAGATTCGTGGAACACTCACATCCCCTTCAATTTCTTGTGAACTTGTTGGCGCATCACCAACTTTTTCTTCAGCGGTTATCGCAATGGTAGAGGTGTTATCGGGGTTGTATTCTCGTGCAGCGTCATCATCGATGGAGTCGAAAGTAATCGTAAAAGTTTCATTTGCATTCCCTGCAACCGATAAAGAATCGGGGCCACTGAACGTAAATGGGACCCAACTGTCAAACTCATAGGAAAGAGTGATTTCAAGAGGAGACATTCGATTGTTTTCAATATAGGCGACGATTTCGCCTTTTGCATCCCATCCAAGATCCATTTCTACGATGTAGGTTGAATCCATATCAGTTGCCCAACCAAGAGTCCAAACGGGGCCATCATCTGGAAGTTGGGCCTGAACAGGAATACTGCTCAAGAGAGAGCACCCAAGAAGAAGAGTCAGCATTACAACGACCGAGTATTGTTTCATGATATCACTTCATTCGAGTATTTTTTGAATTGCTCTCTTGGTTAAAACTCGGACCATCGATTTACGATACCGGGGGGGCAAAGAGGTATTGTTCACGGGTTGGACACTCTTTCGTACTTCCGAAGCAAGCGCTTTGACAGAAGTCATTCCATCCCAGCCACCTTCAAGCACAGCCGCTACCTCTTCAGGGTGGCGGCGAGGTATAGATTCCAATGCAGTGGTGGCGATTTGAAGTGAGTGGACGTCGCCGGGGAACCATGAGGCTGCTACACCTGCTTCAGGGAAATCCCATGATTCACGAACACGTAATTTCTGATACGAACCAACTCGGCCAGCGGCTTTTTCAGAGAGGGTCACCTTGAGAAGAAATTCGCCCTCCTCAAGAACATTTTTAGTCATACCATCGAGTTGATAGAAGTCCACAAGAGGAATGGTTCGTAACCCGTTGGGTCCAATCAGGTGAACCTCGGCATCCAAAACCATCAATGTCGGAGCAATATCCCCTTGATAGGTTGCCACGCATAAGGTGTTTTGATTCGGAATCACGCGGCAATCTGCACCGGTTCCACAATCTGCTTTATGGCACCAATCAATCGAACGACGCCACATTTCGCCTTGATTATACCAGAAACACCGCGTGTCGAGGCAAAGATTACCACCCAGTGTGGCGTTACGGCGAATAAGAGATGAGGCGACTTTACTCGCTGCTTCAACAATCAGCGGGTGTATGCCGTTTTCAAGAGTCAGATCCGCCAGTCGAGCCATGCATCCAATCTCATGCAATGATAAGGTGTCAACACCTTCAATTCGTGCAAGTGAAATGACGTGTGGTTTCGGATTAAGGTGCCATTTGTAATTTGGAAGAAGGTCAGTGCCTCCTGCAACCCAATCAAACGATTCTCCTTTTTCGAGCAACATTCCAGCAAGAGAACAGGCTTCTTCAACAGTTGTAGGATTATGCAGTGTAAACGGTGGCATCAACATTAATTCTCACCTCCCATTTCTCGCTGTTCTTTCTTGAGCCATGCACGGCCTGCAAGTCCAAGTTCAGCAAGTTGTTCGGGGTCTGGTTCTGTGGCAGTACGCCAGCCTTTCACTTGATCTTCTAATGGAATTGTCGGGTCAAAACCAAACAAGACTCCGTTGACATAGGGGCTTGTATCTTCGGTTCGCTGACGCGCCTTGTCTCGGATTTTATGTTCTTGTGCCCGAGCAACCAATTTCGGTTGTATCGAACTGAACGTAAGTGTCGGGGAAGGTAAGTCCGTTGGGTCGTCAAATTCAGAAGCCTTGAGTGCCTTTTCAATACCCTTGAAAACAACATCCGGAGTAAGTGGGAGAGTACGTAAACGGATTCCAATCGCATCGTAGACTGCGTTGACAACTGCAGGGAGTATTGGAAGTAAAGGTCCTTCACCAGCCTCTTTAGCTCCGAATGGACCCTCGGGGTCACACGACTCAACAATGATTGGTTCGACATGTGGCATTTCATGAACAGAGGGAATCTTGTAATCGAGAAGGTTGGCGTTTTGCAGGTGGCCGGTTCGACCATACACCATCTTTTCAGAGAGAACTTGGCCAAGCCCCATGTGGCAGGAGCCAATGATTTGACCCTTGACTGCTAAAGGATTGAGGGCTTTTCCGCAATCGTGAGCTGCCCAGACCTTAGTACACCGAATCATTCCAGTTTCAACATCGACATCGACTTCTGCAACATAGGCTGAAAACGAATAGGCTGGTGCCAAACCTGCTGCTGCCCCTTTGTGAACTCCGCCCATTGGAGGAGAACGGTAGGCGCCACTTGCAATCAAAGCGCCTTTGTCTTCTTGCGCTTTGTGAAGGGCTTTGAGGTATGAAACACCAATTGCTGGATCGTGTTTGTAGTAAATTCGGCGGTCGTTCATGATTAAGTTATTTGGATGGTAGCCAAGAATTTCCCAAGCAGCATTAAGCAATTGTTCACGAATCTCGAGTGCTGCTCGTATTGCTGCATTGGCATTCATGAAAGTAACACGGCTCGAATATGAACCCAAATCGACAGGTGAAGTGTCGCTTTCGTGGCTACGGACGTGAATCATTTCAATCGGAAGTGCAAGAACTTCAGATACAACTTGAGCCACTGCAGTGGTTGAACCTTGACCAATATCAGCAGCACCTGTGTGAACAGTTACGCCACCATCCATATCGACTTGCATGTGAACCGTAGCATGAGGGAATCGGTTTGGGTCCCAATGAATAGGTAATCCCGAACCGGAAATAAAGAATCCACATCCAATTCCAATTCCTTTACCAAGAGGCATCTTACGGAACTTCTCGTCCCAGTTTGAACCCTTTCGAACCTTTTCAAGGGCTTCACGCATACCATTTGAAGTAATTCGGAATCCGCTGATGGTTCTGCTGTGAGGGGGAAGAAGGTTCGCTAAGCGCAAATCAATTGGGTCGACTTGCATAGTCTCAGCCATTTCATCCAGCCCAACTTCGACAGCACAACGCGTGTTGACTGCACCATGGCCCCGCATGGCCCCAGAGGCTGGTTTATTTGTCCATACTCGTGCACCGGTGTAGTGGAAGGAACCCAATTCATAAGGTGCAGTCGCTAAAACTCCGTTGTAATATGAAGTGACGTGGCCAAACGATGCGAAGCCGCCGCCATCGATGAGAGCATCGATATCAAATCCTGAGATTCGCGCATCTTTATCGGCGGTCATTTTGACCTCTATGTGGCTTGGATGACGTCCGCGGTTAATCCAATACACTTCTTCTCGGTCGAACGTAATACGAACAGGTCGTCCTGACTTCCTCGACAAAATCGCCGCACACATCTCATGAGGGAACGGGTCGGACTTACCGCCAAAACCGCCACCTACAAAGGTTCGAATAACGTTGATTTGATGCATAGGAACATCGAGTACTGTGGAAAGTGCTCGATGAGTATAATGCGGTACTTGCTGAGGTGTATAGAGTTGTAATCGGCCGTTTGGGTCCCAGTGGGCAACCACTGCATGCGGCTCGGTAAAACCGTGATGCACACCTGCCATACTCCATTTACCATACGATTCAGCATGTGGTTTTTCAACCAAGGATCGGTCCCCGAATTCTTGAAACACTCGCTTTTGGACATTGGTTTTTGCCAAATGATACTTGCCTCTCCAATGGATTGGTTCATCAGCATCTTCAAGCCCTTTCTTGGGGTCGAATACCGGTTCAAGGAGTTCCCATTCAATATCAAAAAGATTGAGTGCTTGCAGAGCAGTTGCCTCATCGATTGCAGCTACACATGCTACCAAATCTCCAACGTGACGGACTTTCTCCACAGCCATGGCATGTTCGTGTTTTGTCACCGGAAGTACGCCGAATCGCTGAGGTGCATCAGCACCCGTCGAAACCGCGAGAACCCCGGGTAATGCTTCGACACGTGAAGTATCAATCGATTTTATTTTGGCATAATGATGAGGGGAACGCAAAATCTTACCAATCACTTCATTTGGAAGGCGAACGTCATCCCCATACCATGCTTGGCCCGTTACTTTGGCATTTGAATCCACCAAGGGCATCTCTCTACCGACACTGGTTCCAGTACGGACACGGTCGTGGATGTGAGAACCCGCAGGTTGCGGCTCTTTGCCTCCTACTGATTCGGGAATAAAGTCCAGGTCACGAGGCGCCATCTGGGGTTTTGAGCCCCCGGAGCCCGGTGGTGGGAACGCTTGCTTCCCTGCGACGCGCTTACCGTCTTTACGAGTGGTTTGGCCGGGGCCACCAGGTTGTTGACGATATCCTTCAGACATGAAAATCACCGCGCGTGTCCTGGAGGCATGTTGGGTTCATCGGGCCCATCTGGGTGCGGGTCAGGGTGGGCATCACTTGCAGGAGGTGCCGCTTTGACCTCGCCGCGGTGAATTGCCGCAGCGCCTTGAATTGATTCGATGATTTGTTGGTAACCTGTGCATCGGCAAAGATTACCATCGATGGCACAAGCGATTTCTTGGTCGGTCGGAGTGTCGTTTTCATTCAGCAACGCTTGTGCACTGATCAGGAACCCTGGTGTGCAAAAGCCACATTGTGAGCCACCATACTCGGCAAAACAAGATTGTATTGGCGCCAAGTGTGCACCATCTGCTAAGCCTTCAACCGTTGTAATTGCAGTACCTTCGACTTGACCAGCCAAACACAGGCACGAAAGTCGAGGAGCACCATCGACCATCACAGTACAACAGCCACAGGTACCAAGATCACATCCACGCTTTACACCGAGTGTTCCGACCTTATCGCGAAGCACATCAAGGAGGATGGCATTGGAGGGTATCAACACTTCAACAGGTCGGCCATTCACTTCAGCAGACCATATATTCTTGCTCGGAGAAGGGATCATTTCGATGTGTTCACTGCCTACCATAATGAGTCGCCAAAGGCGAGGTAGTGGACCCTGCATATCAACATAGGGTATGCTCTTTGTTGGGAGAGCACCAACTGACCATACAGTTCAAAGAGAGGAAGGTGTTCTTTTTGTGACGGAGCAAACATCATCTTTACCCGCTGGAGGGTCAATCCAATCTTCATCCCCTGGTAAGATGAGGCCTTCACCCAAGCCAACCAAGCGACCGGCGAGATGCCTTTGACGATGAACTAATTCATCCCAATTATGTTGATCATCTTTCCACACCTTCCAACGTCGAAGTTGCCGTGATTTGACAACCAAACGGCCATATAGGCGCAAATGAAGTTTTGCTGAGGTCGGCCACCAAAGGAACAGGATAATGAATACCAAAGGAACAGGTAACTGAGTTAACATAGCCAACAACCAATGCAATTGTAAGAATTCGTTCACAGGACTGGCCTCTGAAAGGAGTAGCCAAGTCACCCCTCCCGAAGCAATGAGCCACCAAAGTGGAAAGAAGACGACTGCGGTAATCACTTTGAGTGTACCAATTATCGATTGGTCAGCACCTCGCTTTTTCATTATACGTATGGCAAGAGCATTACCACGATAGGGGACGAGGTTGCCAAAAACGGCACTCCATGTAACAAGACCAAGCATCCAAACCGCAGACCAAGCCCATGAGATGAACAATTTCATCGAGGACCATGTCGTAAGACGTTCGGGCCGGGCATCCACGTCAAGTGGAGTCAAAGTCCGTTGTTCAAGTTGCTCGAAATGCTCCTCACAATCTTCGACCAACTTTGTCGTCAAATCGGGGTCCTTCTCGGCTAAATATTCCCAGCCAGCTCGAATGCGTCGCGCACCCATGACCGATTCAGCATAGGTCGGTTTGACCAGTTTGCCACCGGTTTGGCGGATTTTCTCTGCATATGCCAAACTGCGACTTTTCCAAATGAGCGTTCGTTCTCTCCATGTGGTCTTTGAGAGGCTTGCGCGTTTCAATTCAATGCCGATTGAATCTGTAACTGAAGTGACCCACTCACGGTCAAGTCGGTCTTGTTCTTCTTCATTCTCAATTAATTCGGGGGTGGCTTCGAATTGCATTACTCGTTCAACAACTACGGCTGCTCTTTCTCGGAACGTTTGTGATTCGGAATAATGAAGGCCGATTGGAACCAATTGAGGTAATGGTTCACCATCTGCTTGGGCTTTTCTACGAGCCGCAAGTAGAATTCGTGCGGCACCTGAGCGCGCCCGTTTCACAGATGATTCCCGATGCGTTGTCCCTTCTGGAAAAATAATCAAACGCCCACCGTTTGCAACGACTGAAGCCACATTATCCAATTGCTGTTGATTTCTGCCTTTTGCACCATGCTGGTCATTGCTGTCTTGTGCACGTTCGATTGGAACTGCACCTGCGTTGCGAATCAACCGCCCTAGGATTGGGATTTTAAACAACGTATGTTTAGCAATCATCGAAAGTTTACCAGGGAGTGATGCATGCATGAGCATCGGATCAATCAATCCACTTGGGTGCCACGAAATGAAGATGATACCGCCCTCCGGTGGTATGTTTTCATCGTCAACAATATTGATTTCCCGAAACCAAATACTCACCAAGGACCTTGAAAGTCGGCGAACTAAACGGTAAACCCGATTGATTCGCGGATGACCCTTCCCCATCGGGTCCTTTGGCCAGCGCATAAACAGAGCCGAGCGTTCTAACTTTTGAGTTCATCTCCGGAAAAAAACGTCAAACGCTCTTTTCAGAGATTATCGTATCCTCTTTTAGGATGAATGCTAGGACTTCGTTTTACTCGCATCAAGGAGGATGGCCTCTGTGGGCTCGCTTGTGCCATCATCACGCAAGGAATTAAAATCAATTCCTGCAAATGTCCCCTCTTCTTTATTGGAAATGAAATTGACAACAAAAAGAACAAGAAGGAAAAGAACAATGAATGCACCAACCCCGATAAACATCGAGGCCGAAGACATACCCTTTGATTCAGTATCCGTTTCAAAAGCAGAAGCGGTATCCATCAACATGATGTTTGCAGAGATCAAAGGAGAAGAAGTATGGCCACCCGTATCGTTGGCTTTGATACCACGGAGGGAGATTGTATGGTTACCTTCAATATCAATTCCAGGCAGGTGCTCGAGTTGGTGAATAATGTCGATGGCCGTCAAGGTTCCACTGGTATCTCCGTGGTCAAAACTGTGAATGTTCGACCAGTCGTCTCGCAAGTGATTACTGCGCCATTGGATGGTATCAACATCACCAAGTGCAGAATACGACAAAGAATCAACAGGGACCATATGGATGCGGTTGTCGTTGCCATTTTCAGTCATCAGTGTAACATTTAATGATGTATCAAATACATAATCGCGTTCTGCTGCTTCGTAAACAGCATCAAGAGCTCGAACTTCGCCATGCCCATAGACGTTGTTTTGACGGTTTTTGGGTATTGCATCTTCAAGACAAGGTTCGTTAGCAGCCATGTATATGCACAAACGATAGGTTGCAGTTTCTTGCATGATGTTTTTGATTTCGAAAGGTGAAAGGTCGGGATTGGCTTGGAACATCAGTGCAGCAACACCTGCTGCTCCTGGGGTCGCCATTGAAGTTCCAGACATGTCGGTATATTGATCACCGGTATTGAAGGCTACAGACATGACATTGCTACCAACATAGGCAATATTCGGTTTGACTCGACCTTCCTCTGTTGGGCCTTGACTTGAATAGATTGCAATGGCTGAATTCTTGTCCAATGCTCCGACGGTGATGGCATCTTCTGCCGAACCCGGTGTTCCAATTTGAGCCGAAACAGCATTGTTTCCTGCCGCTATGAAGATTGCAATTCCCGCTGTCATCATTTTGTTGGCGTAGCGGTTTACACTGTCGTCATCAGATGAGGCCCACTCTGCGAGGCCTGGGCCCCCAAGGCTCATCGAAGCTGCACGAATGTTATACTTGAAGCGGTTTTCAACGGTCCACTCCATTCCAGCCATCACAGTAGCGAAGGAACCTGAACCACCTGCATCGAGAACTTTAACACCAACTAAGAAGGCTTGAGGAGCCATCCCTATGTGCTCATAATTCGGAGCGCCAGTACCTGCAGTAGTACCTGCACAATGGGAGCCATGGCCTTGGTCATCGTAAGGGAACACTTCAGTTCCATTGACCAAGGTTGGATTATTTACCGGGTCATAGAAGGCGATTACTTTGGGATCATTGGTCGAATTATCATCATCAAGATCGTCAAGACTTGCGTGGGCACCGTCAATTCCGGTATCGATGATGGCGACGGCAGAACCTGCTCCATCGTATCCTGTATCAGCCCAAACCGTGTCAACGCCGTGAAGAACAGCAGCATCGCCGTTATTCACCGAAAGGAGACCGTCCAATTCGAGCATAACGACACCTGGAAGGGTGGCTGCATCGAGGATACGGTCGATTGGAACTCGACCCGCTAAAGCATCAATTCCCTCCAGAGTCCATTGATGTTGGAAATCAATTTCCCGTTCAAGTAAGGCAATTTCTTCCGCACCCGGGGTATGGTCAAAATCAATAATTAAAGGGAGAGTGTTCGCCTCATCGAGGAAGAGGGGGCTGTCTTTGTGAACTTCGATCATGTCACCAATTCCATTGCCGTTCCGGTCAACGGTTGTTTCAACCCACCAGCCTTCTTGTTCAACGTTGTCTTGTTGAGGTGGGACAGGTACTGCCATAGCCAAAGTTGGAAGAATCATGATACTCAAACAGAGTAAAGTTATTGCTTTTCGTGATGTAAACATCATTTCACCAATTCAAGCCAACAGCCCCCGACTTTTGAACCCATTGAGATAAAGTGTGAAAGAAGGTGGGGCAAAAATTTTACATCGTTATTAATCACTCTCTCCATTAATACGGGTCAATCATTAAATCCTATTCGGAAATAGTGACACCGATTGATATGGTTGCTCCAAGACGTTCCACCCCACGAAGAATGAATGTGTCGAATCAAGGATTATTGGCAAAGTCGAGCGGAAATGCTCCAAATGGAACTATTTTCACTGATTCAAACCCCACTGAACAGACAATGGTGATTCGAGCCCCTGGCGATTCAGTTTCAAATGCCAACCGTTCACTGATGAAATTTTCACAGCTCATCATGATGTGCATCGCTCTAGCAGCGATTTGGGGTGGTTTATTCCAAATAGCGTTTGCCGAGGATGCTACAAATTCTGATTTCCTCGTCTTGTTTTTGGGTGGATTTGTATCTGCAAGTATTGCCATCGGGTGGATTGAACTTCAAAGTAAAAAGAATGATCATGTCTTGTATGAAGTTCAAGATTATATGCTCGGTATTGGGTTCTTTTTCGCAACAATCGGCACGGTTTGGGGTTCGCGATGGCTGATTGGTATGGTGACTGGAGAAGGTTGGACTGACCTCTTTGGTAACGCCAGTGAATTCAATGCAGGTGGCTGGTTTAGTTCTGGTGAAGAAGGCGGGTGGGTTGAATGGCATCCAAATGCAAAAGCAATCTATGTCCAAACCGCAGCTATACTGGCGTTGATCTTTGGTGAAATACAACTTTTGAAACGCTTCAAAGGCGCTACTGGCTTCGGACGTGCTGTTGCTGCATATGCACCAATTTTGGTATTGGTTGGAGCCGGAATGGGACCATGGATGACATGGACAAACAATGAAATTTCATATGAAATAGGACTATCTCTCATCCTGCTCTGTTTTGCTGCAATGGAAATGGCACTGCGCTCCAATAAGGCATTGAACTTTGTAGTTGTAGCGGTCGTCTCTGGACTCACCCCCATTCTCTTTGAAGTGTTCAACACCAATACCACTACCAATGGCGCAGGAGGTGCAATGTCTCTGCTCATATTCATTATCGCTATCCAAGGCTACTACGCATCTCGACGAGAACTTCGTTCAGAATTAATACAAAAAGCATCGATTGTGCTGGTTGGCGAAATCGTACTCGCAATGTATATCGCACGTATTGAGGGATTGAATCTTCATATCGGGCCACTCAAGTCGACTGACTTGGGGATTGAAAACTTTTTTGGATTGAGTGTTGCTCTTTGGATTGCTGTATTGATTTTTTACTTCCCAGCAGTACAACAACGCAGAGTGCCATGGATGCCAATTGGTTTAGCAGCAGCCCTCGTCGTGTTACCTCATGATGGAAGTGCTCTACCTTGGGCCATCACACTGTTGATGATACCTTACATGTTATTTATCGCAAAGGCTACTCGACGTTGGGTTGCTGATTACACAGTTACTGCCTTAGCCTTGTCTTACTTCTTTACAGATGTGTTTGCAAATATAAACGGGATACCACTCAAAGCAACATTTGGACTTAGCGGCATGCAAGTAATTATCCCTTTGGCTCTTTTCGGAATTTCTGAATTCGCCCGACAAAAGGACAAAGTCTCAACTTGGACGCATTTGGTGATGCTTGGTTCAATTGTTCTTTCACGAACAATTCTACAAGCAGATGATTGGTTCATGCCGTGGATCTTCGTTGGCTACATGCTTTACCTTGCTCGGAATTCATTCAATGGCCTGACTCCAGACAGTTCATGGGAGAAAAAGCTACAAGCAACACTCGTCGTTTTAATTGCGAACGCATCGATGATTCTTCTCGCCATACTCAACCGCCTCGAATTGCCAGTCGTTTTGCAAAACTTACCATTACCTGAATATTTTAATTATCAAATATTTATCCTCGGAGCATTCAGTTACTGGATACTTTATCCAGCCCGTAAGATAGAATTGGATATTGGGTTATTATTCAACTGGACAAAACGATTCGCAGCAAATGTCCCAGTGTACAATGTCGAAACGAATTCTTGGACTGTTTCGGACAATACCGAAGTGAAAGAAGATGCCGGGTGGGTCGAAAAGAACAGTTGGAGTGAATTAACGCGCGTGTCCCTTCTTATTCCATTTTTCATGATGAGTTTTAGCCTTGTTACAATGGTCAATCCATGGGGTAATGAATTTGACTGGGAAGGTGCTGAATCGTTGGTTAGCAACCCATGGGCTTTACTTCTGCTTCTTCCAGTGGGTGGATTGGTTCTTGAAATTAAGAACATGGATATTATCTCATCAACTGTTCGTTCTGCGGGAGTTTGGGTATTGTTCACCATCTCTCTCCCCCTCTGCATCAGTTACAATTTGATTCGTGATGAAATGCAATATATGGCCGAATACAGAGACACTTCAATCATCCCATACGCGATTCTTTTAGATGTTATTCTTCTAAGTGCCCCTCTTTATATCAATTCACTCATCACCAAACGAGGCATAGATGAAGAGCATCTTTCGGTCAATGCCGATGCTTGGGCCATGCTTGGGCTCTTAGGTTTGGCTTGTCTTGATACTTCGGGTGGATTATTGTTAATTTCGATGTTCGCATTAGTTACTGTTCGATGTGTTCAACATCGTCATGTCTGGCCATTGATGCTTTCTCCAATTGCATTCTTCTTACTCAACTCCCACTGGCTTGAATCGGCGGGAATTGCAAGGTTCCTTATCGAAACAATCGATTCAACCAACTATGATTTTGCCAATTTTGGGTTCCTCTCCCTGACTCGATTGGGTGGTATTCTCATCACTTTGCAAATGATGTATGTTCTCATTATGGATAATAAATATGTCAAAGAAAGTCAAACTGGTCGTGAGCCATTACCTTGGTTTGGCGTGTGGGGTTGGGCTCTCATCGGCGTTCTTGCTGCAAGTTCAAGCGTTGGTTGGATTCCTGCAATCATGTTCGCATACCTCATTATAAATTCGTGGACTTCAGGTAAACCCGAATTGATTCCAGTCCTCCATTTAGGATTGATGATCAGTCTTCTCATTGGTATGGGTATCGAAGATGTGTTTGAAACATTTGAGCGAGCCTTCTCTTGGAGTGCATTGATCACTGGATGTTCCGCTCTCGCCTTTGTAATCATGAACGATAAAGATTTACTTTTCAAATATGTCCCACATGAAGATGGAAAGGAAATTCTACAACCTCCAAGAGATTCAATCGTTAATACGCTTTACATCATCTCTTCTGTTTCTTTTATTCTGAGCTTTGAGGCATTGCTCGGCATTGGTACAGTGGTTGGAGCGATATTACTTACTCGAGATATTATCTATAAAGGATATTTAAATGCGTTATTCTTTGTGCCTGCAATTCATGCATTGGCATTGGCGAATCTTATCCACCAACTGGAAATCGAATGGATTGAGATTGGCATACCAATTGGAATATTCCTGATACTTGAAGGACTGGGTATTTCTTGGCTTTCGTTGCAAAACGACAAGATGTATGAACTCGAATTCTTTGAGTGGGAGAATGATAATATCTTCCTTGATTTCCTTGATCGCTTGGGGATGGCAGGCGTACTCAGTGCGCTTACAGGTATTTTCTTTGTATTCGGTGAAATCGATCAATGGTCTTTTGCTTGGTTACTCACTACAGTGATTCTCATCGTAGTTGGAATTCAAGGATATGCACCCGATTATGAGGCTCGTTGGAGGCGTATCTTTGGTGGCTATGGTTCAATCCTGTCGTTTGTTGCTTTCAGCATGGAAGTTGAGAGTGATACTATGCAAGCGCTTTCATATGTCGGCGTTGGGTTGATTGCATTAGGTTGGGGATTCCTTACTATGCAACGATTAGATGATGATGATGGAGTTTATGAAATAGATGAAAACCAACCTCAGAAACCTACAAACCTTCAACAAGCCACTCTGTTGGACAAAGTGCAGAAAAAGGTTGAGCCAATTGCCGAATTACTTACGGAGGAATCCAAAGAGATTCCTGAACCAGTTACGAAAGAATCCGAAGAAGTTACAGAACTCGATGAGGATGATTTCGGGCAAGATTTCAAAGAAACTCCTAAACCAGTTAAGGATAAAGCTGAGAAAATCGAAGAACAGGTATTCCTTCCAATACCTGACACAATCAAAACCTCACAAGGGTTTGATATTCGCCTCCCCGAAGGTAAATTAGAAGCGGTTCTCAAATCAATTGAATCAACACCGCATGATGGATTTATACCGGTGATTAGTTTCAATTCCAATGGACAAATTGTCATTGATTGGGTCACTGCCTAATTCAAACAAATCGTCGTTCAGCGCCTTGAGAACCTGTAACAAACAGTCCTGCGGGTACGTCAGGAGATGAGGGATAAGCATTCCAGTATGTTTCCCGCATTTCTTGATTTGCATTCATGCATGCCACAACATCGCCTGCTCTTTGAGGGAGGTCAGCGGATTGATTAAGATGGGCAATCATAGGTTCAATGTTTGAAAGGTTGACCAAACCCCAACCCGTTTGTGTACAAGGTGCAACAGGGGAGATGGGCATTGTCCCTGACGTGGGGTCCCATCCTAAATCCGGATACCATGCTGAGCGGTTGAGTGCTTCACGGACATTCGTATTTGAAAGGAGGAAAGGGTTACCCTCATCATCAGTTCCGTTCACTAACATCCCTTGACGTTGTTCAGGAGAGGCCCCAGCACCGTTGTCATTGAATTCATTGCGAAGAGATTCCAATACAAATGAAAGTATTCCCGCTGTTCGAGGTGTCGCAAAAGAAGTTCCCGATGTTTCATGATACCCGTCAATATCGTCGTGGTTTGGTAGATTCTGTGTCCAATCGGCAGAAATATCGGGATATGAACCCGACATGATCTCTTTTTGGTCATCGCCTTCTTCGGCATATCCTGCAATACCGATGGACCAAGGGGGACCAGCAGTTGAATCTTGAATGGCAGGAGAGGGGCTGTTATCGGCGGCACCAGTGTGCATCTTTCCCTCCTCAACAACTGCAATTTCAGTTCCCCGTTCGATTCCAGAAACCGGTACTGAACCGGGTGCTCCGAAAGATGTGGTGATTACATCGACAAGTGGTTGATTGGCAGCAGCAAGAACCGCCTCAGTGCTGAATCCTTCGACAAAGAAAATGACTGCTTGTGGGTTGGCATTCAAAACTGAACCTGTGACTGCCGAGCCGTGACCATCACTTGGGTCATCTAAAATTAATATCTCGCTATCACCATCAGGGGATGTACCAATGATTTTGGTTCCTGGGAAAGAGACGATGTCGCTTGCAACTAAGGTGTCCCAACATGATTCTTTATCCGCATCATACCGTTCTTGCCAACTTCCCTCAAAAGTCAAATCACATACTTTGTTCACGCCAAGGCCGTCCAAGAGCCAAGAAGGATATGTTTCATTGGTTCGAAAATGATCGTGGTAAACGTTGATTCCTGTATCGACTGGAGCGACAACGGAAAAGGCTCGCCAACCATCATTCTCAATCGTTTCTTGAGGCGCCAAAGAAGGCGTTGAGTCACCGGTTAATGCAAGTGTGAAAAAGGAGAGAATAAGCAAAAGAGTCAAGACGCCAACAGCAACGAGAGATCTCGGGTTCATCGAGGAATCGGTGTCAAAAACATCTTTAGAGGCATCGAGCACTGTCTCTTCCGCCATGTTGGTCCCTCCAATGAGAACTTCATAACCCTACGCCCAATTCAAAAACCCCCGCCTGTTGGCCAAATCATGGGTGAAAGCAACGAACGCTTGGTTTGGATTGACCTTGAAATGACTGGACTGGATATTGGAAAAGAATCCATCATCGAAATTGCAACGGTGGTAACCGATGGGGATCTCAATATTCTTGCAACTGGGCCGAATCTCGCTGTTTCAGTATCAGAAGAACTCTTGGCAGGGATGGATGAATGGAACACTACGCATCACAATGAGAGCGGATTGGTCGAACGAGTTCGTACAGAAAGTGTTTCATGTGAACAAGCGGAAGCTGAAACACTGGAATTTCTTAAAAAGTGGGTGCCAGAAGGTCTTGCACCACTCTGTGGGAACAGTATTTGGAACGATAAAAAGTTCATGGAAAAAGAAATGCCGGGCCTTGTAGACTATCTTCATTACCGAATGATTGATGTTTCAACCGTCAAGGAATTAGCTCGCCGTTGGTATCCCGAAGCTGGACGATACGAAAAGAAGGGTGCTCATCTTGCATTGGATGACATTCTCGAATCAATTGAAGAACTTCGCTATTTTAGAGAACGAATATTCACCCAAAAATGAATTAGGCTCGCCAAGTTGATGCTTCAACATTGACGCACTTGAACGAAGCCATGATTTGAGCAACAACTGCCACTGCGATTTCTTCTGGGGATTCTGCACCGATGTTCAAACCAATAGGGCAAACAACCGCATCAAGAATCGATTGTTCAATACCTTGCTCAAGGCATGTTTTTTCAAAGGCTTGCCACTTTGAACGACTACCAATCACGCCAATCCGAGGACCTTGATGGCCATCGGGCATGGCTTTCCCATCATGGAAGAGATGAAGCAGCCCTAACAAACGCTCTTGGTCTTCTGACCAATCATGGCCAAGAAGTAAAATATCGGAAAACCGACGCAGACCAGCGAGGGTTTCGTCTTGAAGAAATGCACCGACGGATACTGAGGAGCGATGTTGTGCATTGGGATACATGGCTTCGGTTGAAAATTCAGTTCGGGTATCATGCACCGAATGATGCCAGCCCAATGCATCCAACGATTTGGCAATCGCTTGACCACAGTGACCGCCACCCATCAACAACACATGTGGCATTGGAATCATCACCTCGATTGCGAGCGTAACTTGACCGCCGCAAAGAGAATCAAGTGGTGTCACTTCATAGCCCTTCGCACCTTTATTCAAACCATATCGTACGACTTCTCCAAAAGGTCGGTACTGTTTCTGAAGGTGCTCCTTACATCGTTGAAGTATTTTTAATTCTAATCCTGCACCACCGACGGTTCCAATCCATTGCTCATCAGGAGTCATGGCCAAACGTGCACCGACTTTACCAGGTACGCTGCCTGCTGTTTCTACCACGCTGGCAAGGAGTACGCGCTGACCTGCTGCAAGACGTGAAAGGGCCCAAGCCATCACTGCCGCAGTCATGCTTACCGCTCGAGGGGGTTGCACATACCCTTTGCCCTACAGGTTTCAGCCCATTTGGAGTAAGGATGATTCGTGTTGCTTCAATAAAATTAAATCGTCAGGGTGATCGATATTCAATCCCAAAAGAGGACCGTCAACAACCACCTCGTCAAAGGAAACGATCTCCCTCAAGGAAGATTGAGCCGGTGCTGCAAGGACCGATTGTATGGCCTCTGCATCCAAAAGTAAAGGGTGACCTCTGCGGCCGTTTGAAGCAAGAGTCGAACTGTTTGCTGTCAAAAGTAAGGATTTGACATGTTCAACCCTCCACCCCGGCCGATCTACTGGGGCAATGATCACTCTTCGAGGCATTCGCCCTTTGTCACCAGCAAGAGATAAAATTCCACATTGAATACTTCCTGTTCGCCCTTCTTCGGGTTCTGAATTAACAACTACGGTCGAACCGATGGTTGCTTGCATAATTTGAACTGAAAGTTCGCTTCGCGTAACAATAAGGACTGGAGAGCAGCCAGCTTTGACCAACTTTTGGTAAGCAAGTTCAACCAATGTTGTTTTGCCGACTGTTACCAGCGATTTCGGTTGACCGAGCCGCTGACTGGCTCCTGCAGCGAGTATAACGGCAGGGCAAGGTTTGGCCATACCCCAAATTCAAGGCCCGAGGGTTTTGTTCTTTCCTCTTGATATAGACTCGATATGTTCGATACACATGTCGAAAGGAAAGTACCGGATGTCTGAACCTGAAATTCGTTCAGTTGAGATGTTACAATCTGTCGCAAGCGATACTTCGGGTGTTGAAATTATCATGTTGACGAACGAATCCATCAAAGTTCGTGTACAGGGTGAATCTCATCGCTGGTATCAAATTGATTCGAATTTCCAAGGCATGAACATGAACCTCTTCGAACCTTCACAACCTCAGCAGCCACAATGGTCAGTTTCACTGGCTGCTGGACGTTGGCAAAATGATGTTATCGATGAAATCCAATATTCAGTGAGCCTCTGCCTGCATCCTAAAGATCAAAGTTTACCGATTGGAGATCGAATCGTTTCTTTGGTACTTGCACTGTTCAATGATATCAAAACAGCTCTGCAAATCCCTATGCTAGCACAATTTATCATTTGCACGCATGAGATGTTAAAAGAAATAGCCATCTTTCAAGACACGATGATTGTCACCCGAGAAATGATGGATGAAGATGATTGGTCATACGAGCAGATGCAAGAGGAAATGGAAGTCTACGTATCTTTGGAGCAGAATGAACTTGAGGAACCAACCGATGAAATGTTTGAACGACAACAGGCTTTGGAGGAGTCTCTAGAGAGACAAAAGGAGGCTGAACGGCAAGACATGGAGTTCGATATCGAAAAGAAAGAGAAAGAGCAACAGGAATTAATTGACTTCTGGGAACTCATGAACGATAAATTGGAGGACAAGTAATCAGAGATCTTTGGTGATCTCACGACCGATGATCATTCGTTGAACTTGTGAAGACCCTTCATAAATTTGCATGACTTTTGCTGCTCGCATAAGGCGAGCAACAGGGTATTCCTCGGAATAGCCGTATCCACCATAGACTTGGACAGCATCGGTTGAAACTTCCATAGCAGTATCAGCTGCAAATCGCTTTGCATGAGCCGCTGATTCCGTATTTTGAAGTCCTGCATCTGAATCGGAAGCAGACCTCCAAGTCAGTAATCGTGAAGCCTCAATTTTGGTTTTCATATCAGCCAACATGAATTGAATGGCTTGATGGCGATGAAGAGGTTTACCAAAGGTCGACCTTTCACCTGAATACTGCAGTGCGTGTTCGTAAGCTGCACGAGCAAGACCTGTTGCATGAGCAGCAATGTTTGGACGGCTCATGTCGAAGGCTTTCATGGCGTTCATCCAACCACCAGATTCTGAACCACCAATCAATTGATTCGCTGGAACACGAACATCATCAAACTGAATTGAACGGGTATCCGAACAACGTTGTCCCATGTTGATTTCTTTCTTACCGAGCGAGAAACCCTTTGCATCTTTCTCGACAATAAAACCAGACATGCCCTTGTATCCTGCATCGATATCGGTCTTCGCCAATACAAAGAAAAAATCTGCATAACCTGCTCCAGTAATCCACATTTTAGAACCGTTGATGATGTAGTCATCACCGTCTCGAATTGCACTTGTTTTACAAGCTGCAACATCAGAACCAGCACCGGGTTCGGTTACGGCGTACGAGGCTAATGCTCCGTCTTCTGCAACCATTCGAAGCCATTTCTGCTTCTGTTCCTCAGTAGCACCGGTAATAATTGGCGCGCAAGCAAGTGAAGTGGCATACGCCGCAGTAGCAAAACCTGGGTCACCCCATGCCAATTCTTCATTGACAAGAACCTCCTCCATCGAACCTAATCCAGGCCCACCGTAGTCTTCAGGAATATGAAGATTGAGCAATCCCATCTCATGAGCCGTTTGAATTGCTTCTTTCGGGTAAACTGATTCGGTGTCCCAATGCTCAGCCTTTGGACGGATTTCATCGACTGCGAATTCATGTGCAAGTTCTTTCAACATCTCTTGCATTTCGTCGAGTTGGAAGTTGACCATAACACTCCCAAGAGGAACCCCCTTATGAGTATTGAAACACAATTCACATCTTAATTACCAATTTCACTTATCCGGCCTTCACCGGAGGGGGGATTATCAGAATTAAACACTAATAATTTCAAACTGAGAATTTAATAATATTCCCAAAAACACACAATAGAACAGAACCAAAACAATGCCTTCCCACCGTTTAAATTGATACTGAGTCCACATCATAAAGATTGCAAGCGACGAACCGATTATTGTTGCTGGTATTATGTAATCTAAGAGTTGAGAAGGCGTTTCGCTTATTGATAATGGATTTATCAATGCGGCAATACCAATTGAAAATAATGGATCGGTGATATTGGAACCGATTAAGGTTCCAATTGCTACTCCTTCACTTCTTCTGACAGCCATTAACGCAATTGTTAATTCTGGTAACGAAGTCCCTAATCCGATAACCGTCGTACCAATAACTGATTGTGGTATTTTCATTGAAACTGCTAAATCACTTGCAGTTGATACCAAATGTTGTGCAGCAAAAACGGCTAGGAATAGACCAAGAGCAATCATTGAAATGTAAGCAGTGGTCGTCCAATTGAAACTGTTTGGATCAACCTCTATTGATTTGCCCGTCAACTCATCTTCTCTTATTTCTTTGCGATGTATCAACAACCACATGATGTAGATCAGATAGAGAGTTACTAAAATCAAGCCTTCAATACGCGTCAAACCGTCTCCAGAATACACAAAAAAACTCAATAAGAAAATCGATAAAAGCATGGTAATTCCATCCCTTTTTAGCCATGATGGTCTTATACTCATGCCTTTAAACAAGACTACGACTCCAAGGCACAAAGTGATTTGAACCAATACTGAACCGAAAATACCGCCGATTGCTAAATCTGCGGCTTGTGGGTCATTCACCGATTTGAGGGCTGAAACTGAAGAAACAAGTATTTCGGGTATCGAGGTCCCGATTGAGACGATTGTCAACCCGATAATCAATTCAGATACGCCCGCCCGATTCGCTAACCCTTTTGCCCCTTTCACAAAAAAGTCTGCTGAAATGACTAACAACGCTAATGCGAGACTGAGTAATAATAATGAAAGTGGGAGAGTACCCCATTCAATTTTTTCTTTCCACATCTTGAATCCAATAATGGCAATGAATAACGAACCGGTGATGGCGAGAGTATTGTAGTGAAGTAATTGGGGAATCCCCATTACTTTCTCCTCCGACCCCATGATGTGGACCAACAGCCTTTACTTCTTCACGCTTGCCTTATGTTTCTCAGCAAGAGAGCGTGTTTCGTAAAGAACATAACATGATGCCTTAAGCGGTAAACATGTGGCGACGGGGGTTGGCTGAATTCTTCGGTACCGCTCTCATGGTTGGCGCTGGATGTGGCAGCATAGCCTATGGCGCCTCGGGTGCTGTAGTATCACTTTCCTTTGGTATCGGAGTCACCGTTGCCATCTTGATATTCCAACCGATCAGTGGAGCACACATTAATCCAGCCGTTTCAATTGCTTTTTTCCGAACTGGCCATCTTGAAAAAGAGGCTTTATTCCCTTATATTGTTGCTCAGTTAAGTGGAGGGGCCTTCGCTGCTTTTCTTCTCAAAGGAGCGGGTCCAACTAAAATAGCAACCGATGTTTCAATTTCTACAGCAGGATTGATTGAAGTTTTCATTACCTTTTCACTTATGGCAAGTATATATTGGATTGTCCTACGTTCCCAAACTCATATCTCCATTGCTATTTTCGTTGGATTTGTCGTAGCCTTACTGGCCTTTATGTTTGGACCTTTGACAGGTGCATCAATGAATCCTGCTCGAACATTTGGACCTAATATTTTCGCAGGAGAAGCATCGAGCATCTTGTTCTATAGTTTTACTACCGGCATTGGAGCTTTGATTGCAGCCGAGATATTCATCCGTATGAAACTTGGAAACAACACACTTGAAACTCAAGAGTGAACCGTTAAACGTAAAACTTTGATTACATGCTCAAGTGAAGGTATAGTGAAATTTTCAAGGGGTGGTGAGAATGGAACTGGTGTATCTAAGGCACCAATAACAAGAGGGGCTGCTTCAAGTGAATAGAAGCATGATTCCAAGATTCGACTTTGAATACTGTGCCCTAATCCTCCGCACCATTGCCCTTCTTGAAGAACAACCAGACGAGCAGTTCTTTGAACTGATTCAATACAGGTTTGTGCATCGAAAGGAAGCAAGGTTCGCAAATCAATAATCTCAACTTCAATATCTTCGGATGAAAGTTGTTCCGCTGCGAGTTGAGCAACGTGAAGCATTGAGCCCCATGTCACCAAAGTCACGTCACGGCCGCCACGGACCACTGCAGCTTTACCGAGTTTGTATCTCTCTCCATTTTCAATGGCTTGCTTGACTGATTCAGTATCAACCACCTGGTTGATGTTTTGTCCCCATCCAGTCATTCCACCACGTAGACCATACAGGCCAATGTGTTCCAAAAAGAGTACGGGATCATTCAATTCAGCACCTTCCATGAGAAGGTCATAAGCATCTTGAGGAGTTCCTGCGGCAACAACAACCAATCCAGGGTCATTGGCGAACCAAGACTCAATCATGTTGGCATGGAACGGTCCTGAGCGTGTACGGCCACCTAAAGGTATACGAATGGTCATTGGACAATCAGCACCCCAGCGCCATCGAAGCATGGCTGCATTGTTGACCAAAGCATTGAATCCAAGCGCTGCAAATCCACCGAACTGAATCTCAACCATCGGGCGCATACCCGAGAGGGCTGTTCCTACACCTGTGTGAACAATCGCTGCTTCACACAAGGGCATGTCGAGAAGTTTGTCTGAATGGCCTGCGTTTTTCAATGCCATATTCATTCCGAAAGCGCCAGCAACTTCCATGTCTTCACCAATGAAAATACAATCATCTCCATGCCGTGTAGCGATATCAACCATCGCTTGTTGAATCGAACGGGCATAGGTCCAACCCCCTTTTTCGGCATAGGAAAGCGTGGTAGTGCCAATCTCAAGAGAAGGTTCAATCAATTCGACTTCTTGACCCAGCGACAAACGAGTAAACCGTTGTTCGTGTGTTTCAGCATCGTTCAACAACGTCACACCTTTCGTAACTGTTTCAGGTTCTGGCCATGCCATCTCCTCAAGTACTTCACGAGCGGATTCTACATCATGTTGTTCTTGAGCCTCCATTTCCAACAATACTGATTCATCGAGACCAAGGTCAAGAAGCAGTTGACGGTGAGTTGGTATGGGATCTTTTGCCTCCCAATAAGCAAGCAAATCACGATCGACGTATCCGGGGGGAGTGCCTGACTCATTTCCAAGATACAAATCATCATGGTGGTGCGCATGGCCACAACCACGCATTGTTTCAACATGAATAAGCGTTGGACCGCCACCGTTCAAAGCAAATTCTCGAGCACAAGCTGTACTTGCATACCATGCAGCAGGGTCAGAACCATCAATGGTCCATGCAGGAAAGCCCATTGCATCGGCTTTATCTGCCCAAATCTCAACACCAGATTGTTTAACTGGAGAGGTGTCCAAAGCGATTTGATTGTTTTGAAGAATATAGGTGATCGGAAGGCCACGTGCTCCAGCAAGGTTCATGGCTTCCCAAAACTCTCCTGAAGAAGAGGCACCTTCTCCTATACAAGCAACTTGGAACCGGTTGAGGTTTTGATGCCATGCGGCAAAAGCAAGACCTGTCATGGTAACACTGGCAATCGGTAGAGGCGCAGTCGGAGGTAAAACACCAACATGCCACGCTCCTACGTGTAAATCGCGACCACCTGCATCATCCCAGCCTCCATTTTGGTTCGAACCTACTTTCCCTAAATTAGCAGCCATAACGTCCAATGGAGTATCACCCATTGCCAATCCAAGACCGACATCACGAATCATTGGAGCAACAAGGTCTCCATCGTAGCCTTTTCCAGGCCGAGCGGTACGAGGGGCATCAGGTTGACGATTGAGAGCTGTGGCAACTGCGACTACACCTTCTTGCCAAGTTGAACGGAACCCTTTACCACCAAATGAAGAACCATCTGGAGTTTCGAGACCTGCGGAAAAAATAGATTTGAGTTCAGCATCTAACATTCGGGTCCGAGTCATCAGGGTTTGCCATTCAATACGTTGCTCCATAGTTACGGACATGTAGTGGGCCAAACGGCGGAATACCAAGCGTAAATCGAGTAAAAAATGTTGAGACCTGCGATCCAAAAACATCGACAAGGTTCGACGAGGAATGACTTCAACACCACCATCATCTTTCATTTTAGCATCGATTTGGGCAAGTAAACCTCGTTGGACCGCGTCGACAAAGCGTTGACTGAATTGGTGCCATGAAGGACCTTCAAATTGTTTGGACTCATTCTCAATCAAGACATCCCAAACATTCGCTACAAGAAAAAGGTGACCGTCATGCCTTTGAGCCATAAAACGTAAAACTTCCCTCCGTGCTGCATCTGCAAGAAGGGGTTGAGAGAATACCAATGCCTCTTTTGGAGCCCAATCGGTCCCATGGATAGACGGTAAATCTCCTTGGCTCATGGTTTGGCCATAGGCCACCCACATACAAACGCGACGGCTGAATGGCACGGGCGTTCCATCACAAAACAATTTTATTCTTCTTCTGGAATTACATCTTTGAGTGCCTTCACCGAAGCGCGAGTAACCGCAACAGTAGCCAATATTGAGGCTAATATCCCAAGAATAAGCATTGCATTCCCCATCGGTGTTGAACTCATTCCCCCTATGCCCGATGAATTAAGAGCAAAACGTCCTAATGCATGGCCATAGTAAGCATACGCCAAAGAATAAACGATACCAGAACAATTTGAAATCATGTAAACACGAAGACTGACAGGAGTTGCCGACATCAAATAATTAAGCCATTCATCAGGGATCAGAGGTGATAAGCGAACAAGAACTGAGATTTTCATCGCATCTACGGTTAAAGCATGCTCAATGTTCTGTAAACGTGAATCATTCATAATTGAGCGTTGGATACTCTCTCGGAATAACCATCTGCCAAGAATAAAAGCGATGAAACCGCCCAATAATGAGGCTACAAAATTAACTGCAGTCGCAATCCAGAACGGAAATATCGCTCCAGCAGCCACTTTGATGAGTGGAGTCGGAAGCATGATGACGACGGCAAGGGACAATCCCAGGGTGAAGAATATTGGCCCCATCGGCCCTAAATCTTCAAACCAAAACAATGTTTTTTGGGCATCTTTGAATAAAAAAAACCCGCAGATGGCACAGAACAAGAGGAGAAGTAAACCAAAGAGAGCACGCCAACGATAGATATTCGGTTGATTTTTTTTGAGTTCATCGAGGTCGGATTTACGGTCGACAAGCCTCAATTCATTCGGATGAGGAATTGGATATCTCGCCATTTTCATTCCTCTTCTTCAGCTTCAGGTAAAGCCGCTAATACATCGCTAAGCATCTGTGCAGCATCTTCAACTTGAGTAATGAGTGTTAGATCCGATACTGCACCAGGACGACCTAAATTCCACATGAGGTCTGAGACAACCTCCGTTGTCAATCGAGTCAATTCCAAAACCTGTGGGTCGATGGGGACCATCGTCTCAAAACTGTGTAAAGCCACAAGTTCAGGTTTTTCATCAAGTATCGAATCCATCATCCCTTCGACTTCATCTGCAAGGCCTTGGGCTTGAGTTTCAAGAATTCCACCCATTGATGAAGAGATGCTCTGCTTCATCTCTTGAGCAGGGTTGCCACCAAGGGATGGTCCTCGTTTCGCTTGACTTGGAGAGGATGGTCCAGAAAGTGTTTGTTCTTGTGCCGTATTTCCTTCACCTAATTGGTTTGGAGGTATGAGTTCACCATCAGCACTCGCTTGCTCGACTAATTTGTTGAGTGCTAAACGGAGCATTGAAGACATAGCAGAAGTGTCAATTTCAGTGTTGACATCCATGCCTTCTTCATCCATTTGAGTGAGAATTTCATCGATAAAACTGGTATTGATTTTTTCGGGTCCTACAAGTCCTTTCAACATCGGAAGAGCCCATTTGCTATCGCCCATGGCCATTGAAACATCGAAACTTCCTCCACCGCCTTGTGTCGTTGCAACATCAGCAGGAGGGGGAACAAATTGCTTCCGAGTATGTTTGTTTAATTGCTGAATCAAGACTTTCATATCAACTGGCTTGGAGATGACTTCTGCCACACCAGATTGGGCTGCACTGACCCGATATTCTTGTGAGACGTTTCGTGCTAGAATAACAATACGGCACTTGAAAGCAAACTCAGGATCTCCCATCAAACGCTGAGATGCATCTATTGCATCACCGTTTTTCCATTCCCCATCGATTAAAACGACTTCCGGCATAATGGCGAGAGCAGTTCCCTCGGCCTGTCGAAGTGTAGCAGTACGAGTGATGTCAAATCCTTCTCGCTCAAGTGTATTTGCAAGAAGGGAACGGCGACCTTCATTTTCGTCTGCAACGATGACTTTGGCCATGAAATCCCTCCCTTCAACTGTTAGGGATGGCTGTAGAGACTTGAACCTCACCCTTGGCAAAGGAGATGAAAGCACAATTCACGGGCTCGGAATACAAAGCCGATTACCCATGAATGATTTCGTCTGGAGCTGTGGATTGCCAAGCGATAATGCCTCCTTCGAGGTTATACAATGAAGAGCCATCATAACCTGCTCGCATCAAAATCATCGCTGCTATTTTCGAACGCATACCACTGCGACACAGGACCAACACCTCCCTGTCTTGGGGAATTGAATCGGTCATTGAAAGCACTGATTCATGGTCGATTTGTAAATCACTGGAAACCACATGTGCTCGATTATATTCACCTTCAGAGCGAACATCGAGAATAAAGGGGGTCCAGCCGGTTTTTCTGCGTTCGACGAAATCATTCATTGAAATAGAATTAAACATTGTTTTGAACGCAGAAGTTTCTCCTTCATCAACATCACCCATTCGAGGGACTCTCATGCACCATTCTTCATCGTCAAACATGGCGCACTCAACGATAGATCAGAAATGACCTCACGCCCAGGATTATGAGTGAAACGAAGTGACTCAAAGGTCATCATTTCAGCGTCATAGATGAGAAGGCGGCCGCTGAGTACTTCGCCAAGACCGAGAATTATTTTGATCGTTTCATTGGCTTGTAAGGAACCGATAACTCCTGGTAAGACTCCGAGCACCCCACCTTGTTCGCATGAAGGAACGGATTGAGGAGGCGGTGCCTCTGAAAACAAATCACGATAACATGGCCCTTGATTAAAATTAAAGACACTGACCTGACCTTCAAATCGATATATAGAACCATAGACCCAAGGGATTTTATTCAAGAAACATACATCATCAATCAGGTATCGGGTTGGAAGATTATCGGTTCCATCGATCACAACATCCCAGTTTTCAGCAAAGATTGATTCAACGTGTTCAGGTGACAAACGTAGCTCAAAGGTTGAAATATTCAACTCTGGATTCAACTCAAGAAGACGGTCACGTGCTGACTCTACTTTTGGTTGACCGATGGTGGAAGTGGAGTGAATTACTTGACGTTGAAGATTCGACAAGTCAACGGTGTCGTCATCAACAATACCAATATGGCCAATTCCAGCTGCTGCAAGATAAAGGAGAACGGGACTACCAAGCCCTCCTGCACCGATTACCAATACACTTGATTGGCAAAGAAGCTGTTGCCCTTCAAGGCCTACCTGTGGTAAAGTGATGTGACGCGCATAACGTTGAACATCGATATTCACAAGCAATCCCAAACTGTCCAAGCATGGCTTGGACATAAACTCATTGAGGGGTCAATGTTGATCTTCAAGCCACTTTTCAACATCCATAGCAGCTTGACAACCCATTCCAGCAGCAGTAATCGCCTGCTTGTAACGGGTATCTACGACATCGCCAGCTGCAAAAACACCTTCAACAGAAGTCATCGTGTGTTTCTTATGAAGAATATAGCCCTCTTCATCGACCTCGACTTGCCCTTCAAGGAATCCTGTAATTGGTTTGTGACCGATTGCTATGAAGGCACCTGTAACGTTGATGTTCTCGATTGTTCCGTCTCTTGGGTCTTCAAGTACCGCACCAGTCAAGCCTTTTTCGTCAGAAAGCCATTCCTTAACTTGGCGGAATGTTTTAATTTCAATTTTCTCATGTTTGGCTGCTCGCTCATACATGATGGTTGAGGCACGGAAGGTATCTCGCCGATGAACAAGCGTGACTTTGGAAGCAAACCGTGTGAGGAAAGTTGCTTCTTCACAAGCCGAATCGCCACCACCGATGACCATGACTTCTTCATTCTTGAAGAAAGCACCATCGCAAGTCGCACAGGTTGAGATTCCTCTGCCTTTTTGAGCTTCTTCACCAGGGGCGTTCAACCAAATTGATTCTGCACCAGTTGAAACAATAATTGCTTGTGTAAGGAACGTTTCGCCTTCAACAACCACTTTGTAGGGTTGCTCTGAGAGGTCAACGGATTCAACGTTTTGGTCACGGACTTCGAGTCCAAATCGTTCGGACTGTTCTCGCAATTCCATCATCATCTCGGGCCCACCAATTCCCTTTGGGTAACCGGGGAAGTTCTCTATGTCGGAAGTAAGCATTAACTGACCTCCAGACATATAGCCTGCAAACATAAGTGGGTCAAGCATTGCACGTGCTGCATACAGACCTGCTGTATATCCAGCAGGTCCTGAACCAATAATGATGACATTGTGAACTGTTGACATAAAAGATATCTCCTACAACTTAGTTACGGGGCGATTCATCACTTGAACATTGACATCGAATCCTTCGAACTCATTGATTGGATTGAATGCTATCGACCCTACTTTTCCGCCCTTTTAATTGTTTAAAGAGCCACCGAGAAAAGACCATCGAACACAGAAGGAAGCCGATTGATACATACAATGGTGCTTCGGCGGAAGTTGAAAGGAAATAGGTGACTGCAAGAATACCAGCACCGTAAAAAGCACGGAAAAGAGAGAACGCAATGATTGAACGAAGCATGGGGTTTGCACGCAATTGCTGAAACTTCGATGCTTGCATATTGAAACCTCGGTGAGTGATTCAATGAAGCATTGATGCAATTGCAGCAACGGCAGCCCGAGCATGCGCCTCAAGTCGAGGTTCGATGTGTTCAGGTTCAGCGCCAGGACCAATGATCCCCAAACCGATTGGCTTTTCATGAACGAGTTGTAATTCAATGATGGTCTTGATTACGGCTTGACCCATTGCAAGACCATGTTGAGTCTGGCCTTTTTCAATAATACCAAGGCATGCTGCGCCATCGATTTGATCATCAGATAACTGACGGTCAAGAGCGAGTGGTACTTCCATTGCACCAGGTACCCATACGACATCGAGTATCTCGAGATCATGGAGTGCTGCTTCTTCGCGAGCCCATGCAAGCATGCGTTCGATTTCAGCACGGTGGAACGATCCACATACAAGGGCTATATTTGGCATATGATTAACTCCTTTTTTCCTCAAGAACACGTTCCACAGTAGCGACAATGGTTTGTGTAGTGGAATCAATTTCAAGGTTTACTGCATCGCCAACTTCTTTGTCGACAAGCGTTGTCAAGCGAAGTGTTTCGGGGATGATGTGCAGTGAAAAAGTACCTTCATGAACTTCTCCAATGGTCAGCGAAATTCCATCAACTGCAATGTAGCCTTTCTCCATGACATATTTTCGGACGTTTACTGGAACAAGAACGGTGTAATCAATACCTTCACCGTTTTCTATTTTGGAATGCAGAATACCTGAAGCCATAACATGGCCTGAAAGTAAATGACCTCCAATTTCATCTCCGAATTTCAAAGAGCGTTCAACGTTGACCTGTTGCCCTACAGTAAGTTGGCCAAGGGTCGTTCGAGCAAGTGTTTCTGAAATAACATCGAAGTCGACAACTGAATCTTGAATGCTGGCTGCAGTGAGACACACACCGTCAATAGATACACTTGCACCTGTTTCCAAGTGCGTTGTGTTTGGTAATTGAAGTTGTAAAGTATGGATACTCTGTTTCTCCACAATGCTAAGCACAGTGCCGGTTCCTTGGATGATACCGGTAAACATCAAGCATCCTGCTCCTCATTCGACTGGGTTGAAAGCTGAAGGATTCGAGCGATAATCTTACGCGTCCCATCCAAATCATCTGATAATCCTTCAACCCGAGTCACTTGGATATGACCAAAACCGATTTGTTCTAATTTTGAACGTATTCGGTCTTCAGCGTGTTCTTGGTCATATCCCAAAGCGATAACATCGGGTTGAACAAGAGGTAAAATATCGAAAATAGGTACTTCGGGTGAATTCCCAATAATCGCTTGATCGACTGGTTTCAAACCTTCAACCATTCTTCGGCGAAGTTCTTGACCGGTAACGGGTTCATGCTTACGCATACGAACAGTATCATCATGAGCAACGACGACGGTGAGGTGATTTCCAAGTGATTTCGCTTGTTCCAGATAGTGCAAATGACCTGCATGAAGCAAGTCAAAAACTCCGACTGCCATGACCCGCTTCATCTGCTCACCTGTTGTTGTGAAAGTATAGTCCCTCAAGGTATTACCGGCATACCGATGTTCCAGTCTTCATGAATTCAAGGCTTCAATTAACTGAGCCCCTTCAAGGAATGGAATGCCTCGCTGTTGTGCCCAAATACGGGCATCGGCAACCGAAAGGGCATCGTCGCCGTCACTTTGTAGCATCTCTGCTCCGATGACAACTGGCGTCAATCCTGCAAGGCGTGAAAGTCCAACGGCTAATTCAGTGTGACCTTGTCTTCGGGCAAGGCCGCCTTCAGTCTCACGGCAAATAGGGATGTGACCTGGAGTTCGGAATTCTTTACCCAAAGCACGTCGTGCCTCTTGTCCTGAAACTCCTGCTTTGGTTAACTCGGCAGATAATTCTGCAAATCGGCGAGTGGTGAGTGCACGGTCATGATCGGTAATGCCGGTATAGGTGTCGCGATGATTCATGGATAAGGTGAAAGCGGAACGTGAGTCATATTGTAAGTCATTGGTGATTAAGTGAGTGAGTACTGGAAATTGCTCTGTAAGTGACTGCTGAGTATGAAGGTCTTGAAGAAACGGGAGAGAAAACAATTCCCCAATTTCATGGCCAATTGCAAGGAATAACAAGCCGCCACAATCCATCCTCAATTGACGCATTGTTGCAGGAACTGCATTTTGACCTGGAAACAACAAATCGGTCTCTCCTTCTCTTTTTTCAGAATCAAACAAACACACCGGCATTCCATCTTGGAAAGCGCGTACTGCGGCTTCGACTTGTTCGTCCATAAACCACCCTCGGCAGCAGGAGTTCATCAATGGTCGTATCGAAGTTACTAACGATGAATGAACAAAAAAACGCAATTTTGGCGGACAGCCAACGGAAAGGGGTTATCATAGGAAGACCCTTGGGTCGTTCCTGCGGGGATGTGAATTATGCCAATTAAACTCGGACCTGCTGGCGTGCCTTTGTCTTGTAAAGGACGTACAATCGTTGAAGGAATGGACGATATTATATCTCTTGGATTAGAAACGATGGAGGTCCAAACCGTCCGTATGGTCGCTCCTCAGCACTTTGAACAGTATTGGCAAGCCGGTGTACTGGCCAACAAAACCGAGTTCGAAATGAATATTCACGGACCTTACTATTCAGAACTTCTTGGCAACCGAGTCGAACGTGGACGTTCAATGACTAAAATTGAAACAACTCTACAGGCAGCTCGAACCATCAATGCTCGACACATCACCCTTCACGCCGGGCACTACGGAGGCATGAGCCCAGGAAGTGCTGCAAACGAACAAGTCGCCAATGTCTTCGCTGGTATCGTCGACCGTGTCCATGAAATTTGGCACGATGATGAAGATGAATTCCCTGTATTCCCTTGGATAAAAGATGGAACACCTTCAAAAATTGGTGTTGAAACATCAGGTCGCCAAGAGTTGTGGGGGAGCCTCGAAGAAGTATTGGAAGTTGTCAATCACGTTGAAGGAACAATCCCTGTGCTCAATATAGCTCACATCCACGCCCGTGGTCATGGTAAAATGCGAACTTCGGAAGACTATGGGGAATTATTTGATGAAGTTCGAGAAACGATTGGGACAAAGGAATTCTATTGCCACTTCTCTGGTGTAGAACACCGTTCCGGAAACGCCATGCACTACACTCAAATCAAGAAATCAGATTTGAACTTTGAACCGCTTGCTGAATTCATTGTCGAAGACGGAGGATGGCTTGACATTACACTGATCTCCGATTCTCCACTCTTGGAACACGATGCAATGTATATGTTGCAAAGTATCGAGAAGTCTCGTCACCGACAACTTGAACGAAAAGCCCGTGAAGACCGTCGACGAGCACTTGCTGCTCAAACTGGAATCACACCTGCGGCTTTGGCTGCTCGTGAGGAAGAAAGTGCCAAGGCCCTTGAAGAAGCGAACGAGGACGCTGAACAATCTGTCGAGGAAGAAAAGCCAGTTGCAGAGGAAGCACCGGCAAAGAAAGCACCGGCAAAGAAGAGTGCTGCAAAGAAAGCACCGGCAAAGAAGAGTGCTGCAAAGAAAGCACCGGCAAAGAAGAGTGCTGCGAAGAAGGCAACAAAGAAAGAGGAAGACAATGTCTTCGATCTCGACGAAGATGATGATGACGACTTATTTTGAAGTCTGTCAACACTCTGTACCATTCAAAACCACCTTCTCGCACCGTAGATGAGTGGCAATTAACATAAGTGAAGTGAGCGGCGTTCCGATTGTTCTCTATGGCACACATTGCGATTTTAGGTTTGGGAAATTGGGGAACTGCAATTGCACGTATGTGGTTAGCAGATAATCACCATGTCAAAGGTTGGACTGTGGAACAAGAAGTCTATGAATCCATCACGATGAATTCTGTCAATACAAAATATCTCCCCAATCACCCGGTTGAAGGTCTTGAAGTGACCATGCATCTTGAAGAAGCATTGGAAGGGGTTGAAATTGTAGTGTTAGCAGTTCCCTCCTCCGTCATCCTTGGAGTGGTCGACAAAATCATCCCTCATCTCCGCCCAGGTCATGTCTTACTGGATTTGGCCAAAGGTTTGGCTGATGGAAATAAATTAATTTCAGAAGCGATTCAGCAGAAATTAACCGATGCTGGGAAAAGCAATACACTCGCCGTAGTCACCGGGCCTACAATTGCCCCAGAAGCTGCAAGTGGAGTCATGACAACGGCACTTGTCGCAAGTGAAGATGTCTCTGTAGCACAACATCTTGCAACGACTTTGACTACACAAACCTTCATTCTGCATCCTGCTGCTGACCCTGCTGGAGCCGAATTATGGGGGGCATTCAAGAACGTCGTTGCTCTTGCCTGCGGATTAGTTGACGGGTTGAAACAAATAGGTACTCTTGGTGGTGATAATCTCAAAGCCGCTATTTTCATGGCTGGCTTCAAAGAAGGTTGCATCTTACTTCCTCAACTCGGCGCAAAAGCAGAAGTTGCTTTTGGCCCAGCTGGACTTGGTGATTTGTATGTCACAGCCACTTCGCCTCATGGACGGAATCGTTCGATGGGTGAGAAATTAGGAACGGGGCTGACCATCGAACAGGCACTCGAGGAGATGCATATGGTTGCTGAAGGTGTTCGGGCAGCTCGTATGTTTGGTGAACGAGCAGAGGATTTAGAAATTGAAATTCCATTTACAAAGGCACTCAACACTTTATTGGACGGTTTCATTGATGCTGAAGAGTGTTGCAGAAGAATGGTTGCACTCCACTGAATCCTTCTCCTTTCAACTTCCAATCAAGCGGTGCTGTTTTGAGGGGAATCACTCTGCGGTATTCATGGCGGAGGAATTAACTGAACTGGAAGCGCGTATCTTTGAATGGATTCGACAATCTGATTTCGAGACCGTCGCTTGGTCAACTCCTAAAGCGGCCAAGTCTTTCAAAGTCAAAGAAGATGAAGTCTATCAAGCAGTTGCCGGATTAACACGTAAAGTCCCTGACCGGATTCAAGTGTTTTACAAGCATGGCTCACTTCACATTGCTGCAGAATGATTTTGGCCGAGGGAGTATTTACTCTTCTTTTGGTGAAAGAATAAAATTGAGCCATGTCGGACGACGGACATCGCCCTCATCGTTCACAAACGAGCGAACCATCATTGAAAGTAAGTCGATGATCACAACCACAATAAAGATCAAAATGAGGAGTGCGAAGACCTTCTCATATTGAAGGAATTTGAGATAGGTGCTGATGTAATAACCAATACCACCTGCCCCAACAATTCCAATCACAGTCCCATGGCGTACGTTGTATTCGAACATGAACATCAATTGACTTAGCAAATGATTACTGTTTTCAGGAATCACAACATTCAGAAGAATACTACTTCGTGAAAGCCCCATTGCCCGACTGGCTTCAAGAGAATCATTAGCCATTCCTTCAAAGGTTTCATATTGTAATTTACCGAGGTAACCAATGGTGTAGAAGGTCATCGCTAAAACCCCCGAAAGAGGTCCAAAGCCAATCACAATAACAAATAAAATCGCCCAAATTAGACTTGGGAGACTGCGGGTGGCAGAGAGGAGAATTCGAATGGGAATGGCGACATAGAGAGGTACAAGGTTACGTGCTGCAAGAGATGAGAAAAACAAAGCACCAATAAAACCAAGGACAGTTGCCACAAAAGCGATTTTGATGGTTTCCATCATGCCAATATAACCAACAGAACAGAAAAATTCGATTTCCGATTCACATACTGGATACGAACGTGCTTCAAGAACACTCCAATTTGGAGGCCACATACTTTCTGAAAAGAAGACTGAGAGATTTTCAAATCCACCCTCAAGCCGACCCCAATCGCCTTCAATTAAACTATTCAGTGTGTGCCAAGCTAAGAAGAGTAAAACGAATATTATTCCAAAAAGGCGAAATTTCATTCTTCTTCACCCCCAAGTGTACGATTGTTCCATTCTTCCAGAGACAAATCTTCGAGTGTGTCGTCTTTAATATTCCAAATACGAGTGGCGAATAATTGAGCATTATCATCATGATGTTCAACCATAATCACTGCCGTTCCATTCTCGACCAATGTTTGTACTGCTTTGAAAACTATTTCCACATTGGAATGATCAAGTTCACCTAGGAATTCATCTGCCAGCATCAATTGGGGCCTCTGAGCTAAGGTCCTGGCAGTAGCAACACGACGTTGTTGACCCCCGGATAATCTTCGAACTGGTTCATTCGATTTTTCAGCAATTCCGAGCATACGCAATGCATCCATTGTTCGTTGAGAACGCTCCTTCCACATGGTTCGCGAAAATCCAATTTGTGAACGAGCACCAAGTGAAACATTGTGTGCTACTGTGGCATGGCGCACCAATCCCAAACGCTGAGGGATATATCCTAAGCCACCTCGCTTCTCGACCTTCAAGTCAAAAGAACCTGAAAGAGGTCGAACAAGTCCGGATATCGTACGGATTAGCGTAGTTTTTCCAATCCCAGAGGGGCCAAGAATCGCAATGATCTCGCCAGGAAATACTTCCACATTGATGTTGGTAATCAACGGTTCATCGTAACCGACACTCAAGTTCTTGAGAGTAAGTATCGAGTCTACCATAGATTCCCCTCACGCTGTCCTGCTGCCTTTACTTTTTGAAACGGTTGGGTGGAAACATAAAACAATGCAGTTTCATTTGTTTTACTCTCTACAAAAAGTCAGTGAAATGGCCCCGAAAGGGTGAGGACAAGGGCCATTTCACCGACAATATATTCAAAGCTGTCTTCATTTATCATTCCGCAATTTCGAATTTGGTATCGAAGTAAGCAGAGATTCCTGGAATCGCACTAATGAGACTACTGTAGCTCCCAAGATGATCTTGAGTGTTTGCTTCAACTAATCCTGGTGTGTTGAGAACATTCTCAAGGATTTGATCTCCACACTGGTTTTGCGGGGAGGTACTATCGACCATGTGCGAAACCGTATTGTAGCATCCAGTGAAGATTTGTCCTTGCATAGTGTAATTTTCCAAATACATTTCATTATTCAATGAGAGCAAAGCATTGAGAATTGCAGTGCGTGTTTGAACGTCAAGTTGAGCAGGGTTATACATG
>Ga0115000_10000482_pt1 | contig 36990 bp, 36 predicted proteins | sample ArcticOcean_MG_C_6_FD_89690 | JGI IMG/M metagenome (GOLD analysis project Ga0115000, IMG submission 89690) | Marine microbial communities from western Arctic Ocean - ArcticOcean_MG_CB8_128 | ecosystem: Environmental > Aquatic > Marine > Oceanic | place: Arctic Ocean: Canada Basin | collected...
AGCAAAGACAGCATGTTTGTTTAACTCCATTTAACTGGTTCCATTCATTAATAGTATAATTATCACTCATTGATAAATTGCAACGGGCGCATATTGGTTTTAAGTTATTTATACTTAGTGTCCCACCTTTACTTTCGGGTTTATCATGCCCAACGTGAAAATCAAATACTGAAATTGTATTTTTACACCATGAAATATAACAACTATGTTCAAATTCTTTTCCAAAAGTTTTAATCCACACTTGTTCTCTTATGGCTTTAGGTATCGTTGCTTTCTTTTTTTTTGTATTTTTAGCTTTCTTTTTATCTTTTTTTCTCGTCATTTTATAATAAATTAAACTTCTATCTTTAATATATAATGCCTAAATGTGTAACAAAAGTAATAGTTTTTGATCTAGATGATACTATAGGACATTTTGAGGAAGTAGCGATGTTTTTAAATGGTCTTCAGATAATAATAGGTAAATCGCGCATTCCCGATAAGTATATTTTCAAATTATTGGATTTATGGCGGAAGTTTCTACGACCTGGGATTATGGAAATATTTGAAACTATTAAAGTTGAAAAAAAGAAAAATCATTGTATAAAGGCTGTAATTTATACCAATAATATGGGCCCAAGATCATGGACTATGACAATTAAAAGATATATAGAAAAAAAACTCCGCTATAAATTATTCGATAGAGTTATAACAGCATGGAGACCACATGAAAAAACGAATAGACGTACAACGCATAGTAAAACGTATTCTGATCTTTTAAAGTCTACGGGGTATGGAAAGGAAGCAAAATTTATTTTTTTAGATGATCAGTCTCATCCTTATATGATACATCCAAAAATTAAATACATGCATTTATATGCATATAATTATGGAATACCGTTGAACAAAATGATTAATGAATATCTTGATTCACACCTGGGAAAGGTTGTCCCGTTATCCGAACATAAAAAATTTAAACAATATATGTATCAATATTTAACAGCTGGTTCAGGTTATAATAAATATGTAGTTAAGAGAACTCGTATCAATAAAAGAGATATTAAACAATTTAAAATCATTAGAAAAGAGATATTCAAATTCCTTAATATTAATAAAACGCGCAGTAATAGAAGAGTGCGGAAAAGAAAAACAAGGAGAGAATAAATAGTATATTTCCACTATTATACTTTGGGTATTGCCTTTTTAACAATACTTTCTGGATTTATATACTGCATTAATGATGTTTGTAATAATATAGCAACGCCAGCAGAAAATGCCACTTTTCTATGAAAATTATTGCATATTGTTTTCTTGAATGGGTTAAAAAAATATACCAATATTGCTCCCATAATAACATTAAATACTCCATCCAAAATTCTTAAATATCTCGGCGCTTCTCCCCATAACCCCAAAAATCCAATAATATATAAAATAATTAATGCTATTTTTGTCCACGCATATGTCCATTTTGTTGCCTTGTAAGTTCTTTCATTAACTTTAAGTTTGGTCATGTATATATTATTTTGCTATTTTATTATTACTCTTATACTAAATCATGCATATTCGGTGTCAATGAATATAATTATAAGTTCTCAAATAATTAAATATTATTTTCTATTTTGATAGTTGTCTTTTCCTGTACTATAACATTTTTCACATTCGCGGTAGTGACTTTTATTCGCATTTTCACAATAAATACAAGATGATAAATTATGTTTTTTACAATCTATACAAACAAACGGGCTTTTTTTAATTAAACCAGATCCTTTGCAATAAAGACACCGCTTTGATTCCACCTGAGCAACAATTGGCATATTATATATATATACATATTAATTGACATATAATCATTATTACGGTTATACTTTTATCGTCTTCTTCTTTTAGATCTTCTTTTTTTAGATCTTCTTTTTTTAGATCTTTTTTTTCTGCGTTTTCGCGATTTCCGATATTTTCGTCTTCTTCTCCTTGTTTTTCCACACATACATTTACAAGTTCTTTTACAACCGCACCTATTAGTACAGCATCTTTTATTAGATGTCCTATTTTTTTTCGCACCCCCCTTTTTATTTTCTTTAGTTGACATATTGTTTAAATTTTCCACGAAGGCTCCTAGAGCAGTTGTGCCACCTCCCGACCAATTTTCTACACCTGCGTTGCTTTTATTGTTCGCATTTTCTTGTAAGGCATGCTGCATTGCTGTTTGTAAATTTTGTTTGGGGTTGGGTCGTATGCTTTTATTGTTACTTGACCCAAAAGTTGGTACTATTAATGATGCACCATCGGCGGTAGGGCATGCCCCACCTCTTTTTCGCTTTTTTTTTGTCTTCCCACCAGCCATAGTGTTCTTGTTTAAATCATTTTGTTTCGTGGCGTTTTTCTTTGCATCTGCTGAGCCCGCACTGGCAGATTTCTCCAAACTAGTGAGGTGAGCACTAATCGCTATTGACGGGTATGCATTTGGTAGACTTTTAGTCATTATATATAATATAAATAATATTTTTTGAACATAAAGATATTATAATAAAATAATTCATAATGAGTAATTTAAATGATAACGAGAGATTACATCTTGATAAAATGCTTAAAGAATTTGACGCAGACGACAATACTACAAAAATTAGACAATTACGACACAGTTATAAGATAAAAAACGATGTTGAAAAATTAATTAATTTAAAACAAAAATACTCAAGACTCCGCTTAACAGACAAAAACAAATTTAATGAAATTATTATTTCTCATTGCAATTTTTTATGGAATAATTATACCAATATATTCAATCGTTTGATGAAGGATGAAATGGATGTTAATATTTTATATACTTTTATTGAAAAACTAAGAGAAGTTGAAAATGGAGAAACCAATCAACACGAGGCATCTGTTGAAATTGGAAAAATTCTTAAGAGATTATATATCGATAGTGCGTTGCGACATGAAAAGAAATATGAAAATGAAGATGGAAAACAACAGGCTAAGAAACGAAGGGTTGTTAATAAAATGACTTGGTCACAATATAAGATATCAAATAATTAAAGTCTCCTAGATTTTCTTTTCCCTGCTATTTTTGCCCGACGATGCCTCCTAGTTCGCCCCCCTTTGCTACTCGGCGATGTTGTTTTTAAGGTATTATTACCAGACTTCCACAGTGAGTTTTTTATTATTTTGCGAGAAGATTTTCTTGAAAATTTGTTATCCAATACATCTACTAGCAAATTATATTCAGCAATTATTTCTGTTTCCTTTAACTTTACAAACATAAGCCGTTCAACAATCTTATCATATTTGCTCATTAAATCATTCCAATCGGGATCATTAGACCTATCTAATTGTAAACGTGAACTAATGGTACTAACCATTGCCAAAAGGTGGTGAATCTTACTTTCTTCCTGTTGCAATTTGGGTATTTCTTTTTGCAATGCCTCAACCTGAGGCTCCAATTCGTTTTCCATATATCTAACGGTTGCACTACGAATACCTTTCCTTGCCATACTAATATAATAGTAATATAATATATAAATATGGGCAATTTTCTATCCAAATTATGTTGTGGGTGTTGTAAGAAAATTAAGAGAGAAATACAACGTGATAGACAGGTAGAAGTTATATATAAAGAAATAACAAATGATCCCATGGGATACCGCGAATCTATGGTATAGCCCTTGAAGGCAGTGGATTAGAATCGCATACTTTAGATTTGCAATCTAACGCGCCACTATTGCGCCATGTCCCTGCATAGAATTTTTAAATTTATTCTTATATTTTTAAATACACGTTAAAGATTTACCCTCTTTGATAATATGTGTCAAATAATGTATCTATATCAATCGCATCCGAAATAGCAGTTTGAATTCTTGAGATTCTACCATTCGTTTTGTCATAAAATAGGTACCAGCACTCCAACCTATAGTCTCCGAAATTAATTAACATTCCTCTTGTATCTTTGCCCCAGGTTGTATGATCGGATCGTTCTTGCATATACCGACAAATTTGTCCAAATTCTTTTCCCGTTAGTTTAGATACCTGCTTTAGTTCTAAAATTAGTTTTTCTCTAGGGAGCAATAGATCTTCTCTGCCACGGATATCATGCGGTAATTGCACTATCTCTCCATTTCGTTTCGTATAATGTAATAATCTAGCCACTTCTTGTTGAACATGATATCCTGCATCTCTCAGTTCTTCTTCTAATGCAGATTGAAAATGATGTTCCTTTCCTGAAAATGGGAATCCATAATAAACTTCTCTGGAAATTTTGCAAATTTCTGCAATTTGGGTTTTATATTTTTGCCAATGTTGTATTTTATAATTATCTTCTACCGGAATAGGAGATTGAATGCATGACATTTTTTTCTTAGAAACTTGTTTTTCTTTATATTTTTTAAGAACAGCTAGATCCCTTAAAGCTCCCGTTAGTGTCTTAACACCGTCTTTGTTTTCTAAAATGGGCCCCCATTTCTTCATTTGGACAGCGGACAATTCGAAGGTTACTGTTTGTTTGCTCATGTTGTATTTGTGGTTGTATAATGATGTTATTGAATATCAACAATAATACTTCAATTTTATACTATAATTAATATCTATAGTATATAAGTTAATGAGAAAGAAGAAAAAGGGTAAAACAAAAAGACGATACAGGTTGAGAAGACAAAAGAAATATACACGCGTAAAAAGAATTAAAAAAACAAGAAGACGACGCGGTGGTGGATGGAAAAAAACAGGAATGGATGGTAATGAATTTATTATAGACGGATTAAAACAGCATTTGATTGATCACGGTGTAGAAGAAGGAAAAATAGAATCTTGGGGGACTAAAAGAACTAATAGTTTAAATAATCTTTTAACAGAAATTATTAATAAAGATACCATCTTAGAATATATAGATAACATGATAACGCGTTCAATAAGTGTTTTGCACGTTAGTGTTTATAATGGAGAGAATAAAGAGTACTCTTTATATGAAATAGGCCATATAAATCAAGAAGATGAGTATCGCCCCAGAGATACAGAAGGTATACGTGAGAAGTTTAATCCAAATGCAGAAAGACCTATTGACGCTTTGAAAAGAGGTATTAGTGAAGAACTTGGAGAGATATTTTCTGAAAATATATTATTTATGAAAGGGGTACCACTTTATGACATTGAAAGTCCGATAATTGAATTTAAGGATTCTCATAGTTATCCAGGTTTATTGGCAACTTATAAAACGTATAGAGATGAAATTTTCATCCCTGAATTATCTATTGCTTTTCCACCGTCACCGGGTGCAGTTTTTAAAACAGAAGAAACATATAGCAATGGTGAATTTAAAAGATTCATTTTATGGCAATGGAGAAAAAATTAATTCTTATAAAAACCTTTTACGTAATTTTACATTAAATGCTTTTGGATATTTACGAATTATTTTTGCTGTAATTCTTTTCCCATGTGATTTTTTATTTAAATAAAAAAGATTTCCGCGTGTAAAAGGATATTTATGATTCTTTTTTCTTTTTTTTATATTAAATGTATCTAAAAATCTCCCAGTTATCTTAGATTTATATATTTTTCGCCGGCGCCGCGTCCCGCTTTTCCTTCTTGTTTTACGTCTTTTGCGCGTTTTTTTCCTCCCACCCTTCTTATCTTCCAGCATCATAAAACTATGCGTCGAATATCCTTGAGGAATATTTTGATATCCATATTTTTTATTATAAAAATTAAGTAAAAAATCTGGATCACCGTGTTCGGGAACTTTTTCAACCATTAAAAATACCTTGTTCTGGTCGGATTTAGCTTTGCCAGTGTTACCTAGTAAATCCATTACCGATTTTACAGGATCTCCGCCATGTGTTTTGTACCACTCTTTTACTCCACTGTCTTTACCATCTTTGCCGATGACCGATGCATTTTTAAATCTGCAAACTTCATGTATCCAAAATTGTTTATCATAATCTTCCCCCCTTTTTATACGATCTATTAATGCCTTATTATATGCATTATTTTCATTAAATCTGCGCCTCTTTTTTCTAGCATTCTTCCTCATTTTGTCAACTTCGCGCTCGTCAGCTGCTGTGCCCAGATGATCCGCCAACTGCATCGTTGCGGAAGCCTGGTCAACACTAGTTGCAAAGTGATTTCCAACATTTTCTGGAAGTTGTCCAACGGACATCGCCATATATTCTGTATCACCTGCAAGAGTTTTTAGTAAGCGAATATTTTCGGCGACCAAATCATCTGATTTAAAACATATTTCATGTTGTTTAGATTTAACAGTCGTCAATATTTCATGTGTCAGGCTATCGGGGAAAATAGTACTCGGATCACCACCGACGCGTGTTGCAACTAGATTTTTAATTGTACGCATCGCCCGATCTTTTGCAGCTGGCGTTGAACTTTCATCATTTACAATTTCAAGTGCATCTAAATTTGTTCCAATACTATATAAAGCTGTATTATATATTAATTTACCTTGTCCTTCAGAAGTCATTATATATATATATATTATTACTAAAATAAATTGAAACTACATAAAATGATATTATTATTAATAATAATATGGTTAAATTAGTAATCGTTGAGTCACCTGCAAAATGTAAAAAGATTGAGTCGTATCTAGGAAACGGTTACAAATGTGTGGCCAGTTTCGGCCACATATATCAGTTGTCCGATGTTAAAAATAAAGATAATTATAAACCAGAGTTTAAGCTGATGATCAGCAAAGGGAAATATATTAAAGCCTTGAGAGAAAATATTAAAAACGCGGAAGAAGTGATATTGGCTACTGATGATGATAGAGAAGGTGAAGCAATTGCTTGGCATATTTGTAGGTTAGCTCGTTTGCCTATTAAAACAACAAAACGAATCATTTTCCATGAAATCACAAAGGTAGCTATTCAAAATGCGATACAATCGCCGACAACCATAGATATGAAAAAGGTGCATGCGCAACTTGGACGACAAGTTTTGGATCGTTTAGTTGGGTATACAATATCTCCTGTCCTATGGAAAAAATTCTTTTGTAGTGGTAAAAATAAGTCAGGTTTATCTGCCGGACGTTGTCAAACTCCGGCATTGCGATTGGTATATGAAAATCAACAAACAATAGATGACGCTGCAGGAACGAAGGCATTTGAGATTAGGGGATATTTTACTGATAAAAATTTAGAATATAGATTGAATTATGATTTTAAATCAAATGAAAAAACAGAGAAATTCCTGTGCGACAGTGTGGATTTTGAACATAAAATCCAATCTAATAAAAAGACCAATAGTATTAGGAAGGCACCATCACCCTTTTCGACATCTTCTCTACAACAACGCGCGTCAAATGAATTGCACTTTTCACCAAAAAGGACTATGCAAATGGCGCAAAAATTATATGAAGGTGGATATATAACATATATGAGAACAGATAATAAGAAATATAGTAAGGAATTTATTGACGGAGCAAAGAAATTCATAAGAGGAAGGTGGTCAGTCGATCATACTTATATAAAACTAAACATTGGATCATTAATTATTGGAAAGGGTAAATCCAAAGACAAAAACGCACAAGAGGCTCATGAAGCGATTCGTCCAACGAAACTAAGTACAACAAGCGTGCCGCTGGGGAGTGGTGAAAAAAGGTTGTATCAGTTAATATGGGCAAATACTGTAGAGAGTTGCATGAGTGATGCAATGCTTGACGTAGTAACATCCACTATAATATCCCCGTCAAAATATTTATATAAGCATAGTGAAGAATTGGTTAATTTTCCAGGATGGATGATTGTAAGAGGATACAGTGATGAAAATAAGCTATTTGATTATGTTAAATCTCTCCAAAAAGGAAATGTATGTTATAAACAGATTTATGCAAAAGAGAATTTAAAAAATTTAAAGACACATTTCACGGAAGCTCGTCTTGTTCAAATGTTGGAAAAAAAGGGGATAGGTAGACCATCTACATTTTCAAGTTTAATTACAAAAATCCAAGAAAGAGGGTATGTTGAAAAAGGTAATATTGAAGGTAAAAAGATCAAATGTACTGATTATAAATTAGTAGGGGATGAACTAGAAGAGATTGAATTAGATCGGGAGTTTGGGAATGAAAAGAATAAACTTATTTTACAACCTCTTGGTAAAATGGTGGTGGAATTCTTAATAAATAATTTTGACAAACTCTTTGTCTATACCTATACTGAGAATATGGAGAGAGAATTGGATAGTATTGGTCGCGGTGAAAAGGATTGGCAAAGTTTATGTCGTGAATGTGACGATACTATGTCATCGTTACTTGATAGTACAACTATCGTAAAAACGGAAATAAAGATTGACGAGACGCATAGTTATATGATAGGTAGATATGGACCTGTAATTAAATGCAATGAAAATGAAAAAGTCACATTTAAAAAGATTAGAAAGGATTTTGATATTGAAAAGTTGCGAAACGGGGGTTATACTATTGGCGATTTGGTTATAGAACCGGATCAGTTTACTGGTAGGAGTTTGGGGTCATTTAAGAATAAAGAAGTTATTATGAAAAAGGGTAAGTTTGGATTATACATGTGTCATGATGGTAAAAATTATTCTCTGAAAACCATTAGAAAAAAAGGTAGTTCTATAACACTAGAAGATGTTATTGATATTTTGCTTGGGAAAAAAAGTACCAATCCCAAGGTTAATAGAATTTTAAATGAAGATATGTCTGTAAGGAAGGGGAAGTTTGGTTTATATGTTTATTATAAAACAAAGACAATGAAAAAGCCAAAATTTTTCGGAATCAAACAATTATTTGACAATGAATACGAATCCTCTGATCTTGCCACATTGCCCGATAAAACTATTTTACAGGCTATGTTAAAACATTTATAAAGTATATGCTCCGGGAATTCTGACATTTTTAGCACGAAGTTGCTCATTTCTAAGCATATTAAATTCAATAGTAAATGAAAGTGGTAAAAATTTAAAATCAACAAGGCGACCATCGTGGTATCTAAATTTAAATTTAAGACGCGCGACACTCTCCAGAGGAGGTTCATAGTGTGATACATTCATTAAAAAAGCATTTCTTGAATCGAATATTTGAGAATATGCGCGACAAGGGACCGGGATTTTAGCAAAAGCTGAATTTACTCTACCATGATAGTCGTTGCATCGTTCCCCTGATGTATTTTTAGAATACGGTGCAATTTCATCCATAGTGTTATATCTGTCTACTTCCATATATATAACATCTTCGCCCATAATATTAATATTCTGTATTTTTGCCCTTTTTTTCCATTCTGTTATAGTAGGTGCTGGTGGACCAGAAGCCCTACCCTTGACCTTAGGATATGGGCTTCTCCCATCATTGCACGGATAACACCATGTTTGTCCAAATCTACCAACTAATCCCGAAAGGTCGCTCAAATTTGTGGGTGGTATGGGATCTCGCACATCTACCATAAAATTTGTATTTGTTGAATATAACCAATATTTTTTAGCGGATTCTTTAACATAATCAAAACCAAATTTACCCCCAGCTGAAATAGTAGCACCACTAACAGAATCCCAATAAGGCGGTGTTTTACCTGCTTCATAAATAGTTTTTTTGTAACCAAGATATGACGGTAGCCCCCAATTATCATATTGATTCCAAACAACACGCTGATTTGGGCATAAATCTTCATAAGTATGTTTAATATCAAATCTTAACGTGAATAATTCTAGTATATTTCCAAACCAGAAGGTATTTGTTATTTTGTTATATACACATACGAATCCTTTATAAGGTGCTTGATTTTTTTCTGATATTTTCTTGTTCATTTTACTTTGAATTTCAATTGCCAATTCTTGTGGATTATAAGAACCTTCGTCAATAGAAACAGTTTCGTAATCATTATAGGTAAATCCACTGTATATATTCATACTGAATGATAATTTAGTATTTTGATATTGGCTACTGAAAACGAATTGATCATTGGGTATTGAAATAGTGTCTAATCTCATTGACTGGATGTTTTTTAAAACCGTTGGTAACATGATTTCAAAATTGTTTGCGGCCGGCCATTTGGAAATATCTCTATCTGTGGAATGAAATGAAATAAGCTTTCTATCAAGAACATAGGTTTGTTCTCTGGGAATTAATGGATGTGTTTGATTTATAACAAATTGACTCATTTAATAAATTATGATATTTTATTTTTAAATATTCACGATTTAGATTAGTATTAATTTTATAAATACTAATATATATATAGAATGGATAGCTCTGCAGCAAATGTCACTAAAACAAAAAAGAGTAGTAATAATGCAACTACTATGTTACAATGGATGTGGATTTTTAGAGTATTTATTTTAATTGGTGTTACTATTTTTACTATAGGCCAAATTGCGGGACTTCCTGATGGAAATCTAGCAGCATACCTATGGTTTGCAGTTGGATTGACAGCTTCTTGGATTTTAGCAATGAGACTTCTGGCAACTAGTAGTTCAAATGATAATACATTCACAGGAACACTAAGCAATATTTCGGTCATGTTGCCAAATTTGGGAACTCTTATTCCCTTAAGTATACTTATATTTGTAACTGTGAAAATAAGACCAATTTTAGAAGCGCATCCCGATTCTTTACCATCAAAATTTTATTGGTTTAACAGATTCTCTTTTTTCTTGATAGTAATGCAACTATTTCTTTTGAATAAATTCTATGCATCACAAGCAGATAATGATGAAAATACACTGGCATGGAGAAGTGTGTGGATTGGAGCCATTGTGTTATTTTCTGTATTGGCTGCAGCGGCCGCTATAGAATTATTCGTCATAGTAACTTCTTTCGTTACGGACGGTTAAAAAAAAATCGGAAAGTTATGCCATAATTGGTACTATCTGTCCATACTCCAGATATTTTTAATAATATTTGAATATTGGCTACAGAAGTTTTTTCCCATGCATTATCAGAAAAAATTTTAATAAAACCCTGTGATAATTGTTCATCAATGCGAAAAACGGGTGTTTTGTCCTCGTTTGGAGAGACCGCTAGAATGTTTTTCTCGATATTTTTAACTAATGATATAGCATCACAATTTTTAGTTTTATCAAATGTGCATTTAACTTTATTAAAGTAACTTTCTAGATATATGTCTTTCATATTAAAATAAACATGGATACCATTCATACAAAAAGTCGGTGGTGAGTAAAAAATTCTATAAAAATGTCCGTTACTTAATATATTATTCTTCGTTTTGTCCGAGAATAAGATATAATCTTTATTATATTGTTCTTTATTTAATGCGATAATCATCTTAATTTATTTACCTTTATATTTTTAAGTCAATTATAGTTGTGTCTCTAAATTTTCCAAACAGTACAATGTTAAAATAGTAGATGGTGTCATATCAGGTAAAGTATCAATTTTAGACAGTGCTATTTTACATTCTTCAATAGTATTTTGAATACTCCTTTGTTTTTCTTTTAAATAAAATGTCCATAAAAATGCAAGATTGGGGTGCGTGTCTTTATAGGATTCAACACGTGTTAATAAACTGGCTATATCCTGTTCCATTATTTGAATATAGTTGTAAGTATTTAAATAAAGATAAAGAGGAATATTATCAATTATGAAGTATTATGAAACTAAATTTGAAGAATATGTGAATTCATGTGCGAAGAAAGATTTACACCCTGAAACAAATAAAATATATTCAACAATATCAGAAATCTATAATTTTCAAAATAATATTATATTCTACGGTCCATCTGGTATTGGGAAATATACACAAGCTTTAAAATTCATAAAACCTTTTAGTCCCACAGGATTGAAATATGAAAGAAAAATAAATATAAATTTACCCAAAAAAAGACAATATACTTTTAAAATCAGTGATATACATTTTGAAATAGATATGGAATTGTTGGGGTGTCATGCCAGAATATTATGGAATGAAATATACAAAGCCATTTTGGACATTCTTTCCGCTAGACAAACGCATAAAGGTATTATCGTATGTAAAAATTTTCATAAGATTCATAATGAGCTTTTGGATATTTTCTATAGCTACATGCAATCTCTTGAACATAAAAATATAAAAATATCGTTCATTTTTATAACTGAAGCAATAAGTTTTTTACCAAATAGTATTTTAAATAGGTGTATTACAGTGCCAATTAAACGACCAACTAAATCACAATATAAAAAATGCATAGGCGCATCATTATTTAAAAATATTGAACTCAAAGATATATCCAATATAAAGTCTATTATAAGTAAAAATAGTGAACTTAAAGCACCGAATAAATTAATTGTTAACAGATTAATAGAGAGATTAGAGAATTATGATACTATGGAATATTTAGATTTTAGAGATAGAATTTATGATATTTTTATTTATCATCTAGATCTGTACGAATGTCTTTGGTCAATAATTGCTCATTTCATTGTTAAAAAAAATATGGATAATGTGAAACAGGAAAAGATACAATTGTTTTTATCAAAATTTCTGAAATTTTATAATAATAATTATAGACCAATCTATCATTTAGAGAGATTAATGTTCTATTTATGTAGTATTGTTCATGAACTGTGAAGAGGCCATTAATGTATTAAATATTAAATCGGATTATACGGAAAAACAATTAAGACATGCCTATTATCGACATTCTTTAAAATATCATCCGGATAAAAATTCATCTGAAGATGCTACAGAAAAATTTAGACAAGGCAAACATGCATACGAATTTCTAATAAGTCATAAAAATTTACCACAACTGGATGAAGACAAGGATGGTTCATATATTGCATTTTTCAGAAAATGTATGAAATATATGATACCCGAGTTAGAAAGAGATGATAAATTTATTAATAATACTCTTAAAACATTGATAGATTCATGTAAGAGTGTAACTCTTAAAACTATTAATAATATGAATAAAGATAAGGCGTTTAAGGTGTACACTTATTTAACTAAATATAAGGATATTTTCAATTTGGATGATGAGTTAAACAAAGAAATATTGGATATTATTAATAAAAAAATAAGTTCCGATAATATTGTTATACTTAACCCAGATATTAACGATTTAATAGAAGATAAAATATACAAGTATTCAACTGAATATGGTGAATATTATATACCATTATGGCATTCAGAGATAACATATGATATATCAGGAAATGACCTTATTTTACAATGCGTGCCAGAATTACCCAAAAATATTTTTATAGATAACTACAATAACTTACACATAACTGTTCAAGAGCAAATAAAAAATATTATCGATGAAGAAAAGTTAGTTATTAATGTCGGTAAAAAAGTATTTGAAATTAACTCTAGAGAATTAAAAATATGCAAAACACAAACGCATATTATTAAAAATAGTGGTATATTGTTAGCACAATATGATGATCTATATGATACTAGCAAACGTGGTGATATTTTTATATACATATCATTATCATGATAATTCAAAAATAAAAATTTTATAAAATTATTTTTATTTTTATTCGGTAGATATCTAGGCATCAGCTTTCTTGGTTTTCTTACGCCTTACCACTTTCTTCTTCTTTGGTTTAGGCTCCTCCTTTTCTTCCTCTTCCTGCTCCTCTTCATCGGTATCGGCTAGCGCACTTGACATCTGAGGCACAGACTCTTCCTTTTCCTCTTCATTATCAAGAAGTTCGTCATCATCAGAGTCAGCCATGAGGTGACAAACGCCTGTACCTGTAAGGCGGACTGGTTCACGAACCTGGGCCTGAACAAGCTTCCATGTTACACCAAAGCGGCCACCGGCCATCCAAAGACCAGTACAAGAGATAAGTCCTTTGATATGAGACTTTGAAGGAACGATGTCCACCACACTCTTATCGCCTTGGGGAGATTCAACTCCATCCTTTTCAGGCATGAAGATTGGGTTGGCTTTCATATCAAATAGTTCAAGATTAAACTTGCCCTCCCAGTAAGGGATTTTAACTTTGACTGTAGGGTTCCTAGTATAGTCAAGTTCACCACTAGTCTTATCCTTTGGATACTTAAGGATGGGGTACATCATAGCTTCAGCCACCTCCTTGCTGAGCTTGCTCTTTCCAAACCACTCTTTGGATTTTCCAGAAGAAGCATCTGTAAGGATCTTTTCCTGCATTTCTTTGAGCTTATCACAAAAGCTGGCAATAGCAGAAGATTTTTCATTTTCAAAGACAAGGTTTAGGTCATAAGAGACACGTCCAGAGGTCTCGTCAACTCGCTCATTGACCCCCCATGTAAACATGAGAGGAATGGCAAGAACAAGAGGTTGTCCCTGGAGACGCATCTGAACACTCTTACCGCCTCGGGTATTAACCTTGGCGGGTAGATAAGAGAGTGCTGCAGGGTTGAAGTGTTTGGTTTTAACGATGAGTTCGGATGGGCTAGACATGATTCGGGTTTATGTCTTACTTTATTGTTGATTTTTTAAATCAATTTTTTGAAAAATCAACACCTCGTATACTAATTTTTTTGAATCTGTCATCTACAAGTATGGTATCCGAACGATGATGTTATAGAAATATAAAATATATAGGAGTATAGAAGATGAATTGCCTATTTGGGATATTTTTATCGATGAAACATGTCCTTTTTCAGAAGACGCGTTTAAAAATTACCAAATTATTCTACATTGGGGACATTTGGTTAAATTAATTGAACAATGTTTATGTGACCAAAATGAACAAGTTTTACAACCTTTGAAACCCGTAGTTAACCCATTTTTCCGAATATGAGAAAATATATTCATATTATCTAAACAAATTGCGCAATTTTGATTATGTATTTCATAATAATATCTACCTGGTCTAAAATTAAACCTTTTAATTTCACAACAAGCTAATATTCTTCTGCGATATTGATAACTCATATTAAAAATATTATATATTATTTTTAATATTTAATTATTATTGGAGAGAAAATGTTATAATTGCCGTATAACAACAAAGGATATGTCCGACTAACTGTGAATATTTATTATTTATGGTGGTATATCAACACATAATATAAAGTATCTATATGTTATCACCCTTTGTCAATACTACATAAATGTAGTACTAATTTTTTTTTAATGTATTTGAAAAAAGATTTAAATTTTAGACATATATAATATAAAATGAACACAGTCTCTCCGAAAACATTTCTGAAAACTCACGTTTTTGATAAAAATATTGAAAGGCCCCCAAAACGTACAAAGGTAACGAGCGAGGAGTTTGTTATACCATGTTATAATGAATGGAATTTATTAACAGTAAAAAACTATAATGTATCTCAATTAAAGATGATAGCGCGCCATTATAAAATGAAGATATCTGGTAATAAAGGAGAGTTGCTTTCAAGGGTTTATAATAATTTAAAATATTCCAATTATGCTATTATTCTTCAAAAACTTTGGAGAGGCACGTTGAGGCGAAATTATAACAGATTGAAAGGGGGAACAATTCATAGAAAGTGTACAAATACAACGGACTTTTTATCACTGAGCGATATTAAAAATATTCCATATTCGCAATTTTTCTCATTCAAAGACAATGGTCAGCATTTTGGATTTAGCGCTAAATCGTTGCATAATTTAATCTTAAAGAACAATCGACCTGTAAATCCTTATACAAGGTCTAAAATTCCAAAGAAAACTTTAGAAAGTTTTAATAAATTTTTAAAATACGGAAAGCTTCTCCACGAGAAAACTAATATTATAATAGATAATGAAACAGAAAGTCTATCGCTTGCTAAGCGTATAAGTCTAAAAGCGCAGAATCTATTTCATAAGATTGATACATTTGGACATATTACAGACGCATCATGGTTTTTATCATTGGACAAACCGATGTCGGTAAAGTTGGTGAGAGAACTTATTGATATTTGGGAGTATCGTGCTAATTTACCAAATGAAACAAAACGAGCCATTTGTCCTCCTCATGGTAACCCATTTGCCGGAATCAATACAAATCATTTAATAACGCAGAATATGAGTTTATTAAAAATGAATATATTGAATATGTTTGAAAATCTTTTATCAAAAAGCCCAAGTAGAGAAAATCAAGGATTAGGTGCATATTATATTTTATGCGCAATTACCCTAGTGTCACCTTCTGCAGCTTCGGCATTACCATGGTTATTTGAAGCAGTTATGTACAATCAATAATTTTCTAAATATTTGCGTTATATTTAGGAAATGCCACGGTTAATGCTGTTAAAAATGTTTATAAATATATTTATTCGTTAAACAACTTAAACAATAAATAGATAAGTAGTGTATAATGCCATCTAAGAAAGTTTCCAAGACCAAAGCCTCTAAGGCTGTTAAAAACGCCAAGCCTAAATCTAAGAAGACTAAGGCTGTAAAGAATGTCGTTGCTGCTAGCCCTGTTGCACCAACCGCGCCCGTTGATACTAAAGTTGTTGCTCCTGCTGTTGAGACGGTTGTCCCATCTCTAGGCGATGCCTTTGGCGAGCTCCTTGGCCAGTTGACTGCACTTCGCAGCCAGCTGACCAGTGTGACTGGTCAGGTACGTGCACTTCAGAAGCGTGCCGATCGCGAGCTTAAGAATGCTCACAAGGCTAGCAAAAAGCGTGCGAAGCGTAGTGGCAATCGTGCCCCCAGTGGATTTGTTAAGCCTACCAAGATCAGCATGGAGCTCGCAAATTTCCTTGGAAAGGAAAAGGGTACCGAGATGGCTCGCACAGAGGTGACTCGTGAGATCAACACTTATATCCGCGCTCACAAGCTTCAGGATCCTAAGAATGGTCGCCGCATCCTTGCTGATGCCAAACTCCGCAAGCTTCTCAAGCTTAAAAAGGAAGACGAGCTTACATACTTTAACCTTCAGCGATACATGAGCCCACACTTTGCTAAGAAAGGCAAGGTCTTAGTAGAGGCATCCGTTTAAAAAAATTTTTAATAAATTAATTTAATTAAATCACAAATAAATTAATTTGGAAATACAAATCCATCCAATTTTAGTATTTGCTTTAAATCGTGTGTATTTTTTTGTTTATTCCTAATTAGGAAATATTTTGTACCGTTTAATACGGTATCCAATACATCGTCATTTCTTTGGATTTCCTGACATATTTTGCAATGTTTATGACATGTCATATAGTTTTCATGAAGCAACCACTTTAAGAATGTGCTATTTTCACATGTTTGATTTTTGAAGTCTTTATATAGATCATAATTATGGAAAATATTTCTATTCGTATCACCCGATATATAGTCGGTTCCAGAAAATAGACACATCGTTTTAAAATTGTCGTAAGACAACTCTAGTTTTTTTAGAATTATTGACAAATCATACAAAATAACAGTATGATTTATCAAACTTATATATTTTAACACGCGCGGACAACCATAAATAAACATGTCCGTGTCCTCACTTAGACATGCATAGGCAGCACCTTTCATTACTAGAGCGGCACACAACTCATCTGCCTCACCAGGGGAAACACGGTACATCATTCCGTATGCATCCAATAGAGCTTTGGTATTTTTCACATCACTTCTGGTAAGCTTTGCAAATGTGCGTCGCAATGTATCCATTTTAGCAGTTAAATCATCGCGTTTAGACCCGTTGCTCAATTTTGAAAGCTCTAATTCATAGAGATTAAATTTATTGATAGCTGCATCTTTTTGTTGTTTTCTTTTCAGCAATGTCTCCCTTTTCTCGTCACGTCGACCTTCGCCATCGAATATAAAGAGGGCGTGAATATTATAGTATCGGAATAAAGAACAAAGCATATACATGTTTTCAATCAAACTGTTGGTCGCTATAAAGCGATACATGTATATACTGATATCTACCACTATTCGCTTCCCCCTTAGATCACGAAGATTTAATTTTTTTGTTGTATTTTTCACGTATGAGTGAAGGAAAGTATTAAGCAATGTAACACCCATTTTTACTCTATTTTAATGTTAGTAATTGATTTGGCAACTATTTAAATAAATAAATTCATATCAATTTTATGCGATTTCTATTACTGTCATTCTCAAAGTTTTATTAATAATGTTATGATTATTCTTTTTGTTATCCTTCGTTACATTATACATTTTTTCTATACTGTTCAATAGACGCGGCGTGTTATAATGATTCTTAATAAAATCGTAAAATAAATTTAAATTAGAATCCGTCTTTGTAAAATTAATTATATTCGCATTATTACTCATACACCAACTCAAAAAATTATCAATATTCATAATAAGTACCATTTTTAATATATAATACGCGAAAATATTACTTCTTTCTTTATATAAAAATTTACGAGCTTTCACGCTTAATTCATCTGTTTCATACAATGTTTTATAATATATACCCATAAATTGTAATATTTTTACACACTGGAATAACGAGAACATTTGTTCAAAATAAATACAATACTCTGCAAACAATAAAAAACTCTCCCTGTCCTCCCTTTCATCCCTTATAAAATATGCAGTGAATAGACAATTAAATATATTGGCCCAAAACTCAGTATAAGTTTCACTAACATCCATATTGCTTGATATGGGGAATAGTTTTTTTAACTTTTCTCGCAAATGATGACTTTGCATATTTGACCAGTCAAGGCCAAATGCGTGAAATGTTTCGTGAATAAATACCTTAAATATCTCTTCCTTTCTATAAATACAAATTTCACCATTTAATGGACATGCTCCAGCAACACCACCGTTTACATGAGTCGGACCCAATACTGTAAATTGTGTTTTCGGTAGTTGTTTTTTATGTGGACAAAGATAACAAGAAATTTTTAGTTTTTCAGAACACTTTTTGTTAGTATATGGTATTACAAAATATAACCACGTAAACATTTTCATAACTAAAGTATCTATTTTTCCTAATTCGTTGAACTGTTTGTTATTGACAAGATTAATTAAAATTGTTATTTCTCTATCAAATACTTTGCATTTGTATGTCACTATACCCTTGATATTTGTACGAATAAATCTTTTGATCCCTTCAGGTACATATACGCTATTTAATAAACTATCGTCATTGTTATTTTGACTATGAACTTCTTGTATTGTCCGCATAATATCTTTTGATTTCCATGCTATATCTGATAAATTTGCAGCTTTATGAATGTTATCATAGAATTTATTTAAAAATCCGTCAAAACGATATTGTTCTCGCGGTGTTCTCTTCTTTGAAAAGGTTTTAAATTTTTTCATCAGAAAAGTCATAATTGTTTCCGAATCGCTTGTAAAATCCATATTATTGATATATATTATACATATTTTCTTTACCTTTATAATAATTTGTATATTGTTATAAAGTTATTTCTCATTTTCCAAAATACTTCTAATTTTCATGGTATCATAAAAAACAATTGGCGCCGCTCCTCTAAGGAAATGTTGTAATTTTGCATTTTTTGTAGCCATTAGTACAGATTTAGCTAAAGAGTCCGATTTATATTTCGCCATTTGTGCCCTGAACATGGACCTTTCATTTTCACCTGATGAAAAGAAATATTCGTCCATATTTATACCCTTAGGCCTTATAGCCTTACCTTTATACTTTCCTGTTTTTCCACCAGCGGCTTTAGCTACTCCCGGTTCTGCAAAAGGTCCATCCATGGCAAATTGTCTATAAAACTCTGGATTTTTCTTTTTAAATTTGGAAGCTTGGTAAAACGCTTCTACTGAAGACCATTTTTCGCCATCCAAATCAAACGGAACAGCCGTTTTATAAAAATTAGACAAGACCTTTCTCCAATCTTGAATCGATGCCAATTCTGCAAATTCAAGGATATCTTTTTTATTAATTTTCTCTCCAGCACCTTTACCAGGTTTAGGTTTACCAGATGATTTTGAATAAAACTGAAATACTATATTTGGATTATATTTAACCTGTTTCATCTTTTTATAACCCTCATCGCTTTTCTCTTTAGATGCGAGATCAATATCTTCGGCACCGCTATCTGTAACTGGTAATCTATCCAGATGTTTTGACTCGTCTGTACCACTTTTCAATGCTTTAAAATCGGGTATCATATTATATATACCTTTTTCACCTGATTCCAGACATTTATCTATTATCATCCTTTTAATACTAGGAGGAATGGTATTAAATGTGAAAATACTCTTATCATTGTATTTTACCAATTGATAATGATCGCCGCTATATGACGCAATAATATAATGTTTTGGATTGAATGAACCGACTTTTATAATATCATTGTCTACCATATCCCCGCACTGTAAAATGTTTCCAATATCACCCATTTTATAATTATCTGAATTAAATATAATCAACTTAATACCCAATGCCTTTTCTAAAATGTTAATCGCCCATGATTCCGCCCAAAAGTCACATGTTTTTAATTTTGATTTTAGTTTTTTTAAAGTATCAACGCCTTTTAACCATCTGAACTCCGCAATTAATTCCCTCGCATGTGCCTTCTCTCTCCCAAGTCTTTTAAAATTATCTAATAATACACTCGCTTCTTTAGAAATGGCGAGTTTGTCTGTTCTACTAGCTGCTGTAGAAAAGCGAACTTTCAAGACTTGAATTTTATCCCTAATCTCCATTTGATCGGCTATCATTTTCCCCAAACCCGTATTGTACATATCATAATGTTCTCTGAAATTTTTTAATGTACTCTCATCAGCTGCTTTACTAACAATATCTCGCATTTGTGCAACGCTCATATCTCTTGGAATATCTCGGAAGGCATCACGTATTACTGCAAAAAGACAATCTCCGCCAGCCTCGTTATTTTTAAGAGAATAACTACTATTTTTCATAAATTTTTTGATCCACGAATCACTTTGTCTTGCTTTATACACCTCTCTTTCTCTCATTTCTTGATTAAGTTGTTTCACTTCATCAGATTCCTTAGATTCTTCGTCCCCTAGTATTGAATCTAAAACGGTTGGCTTATTTGGAGACGTCCATTTATCAGATTCAACCTCCTCGTCCATTTCCTTTTCCAACTCATCTTCTAAATCGGTTACAAGACTTACTGAATCGGCGGGTTGTTGCGGTGTTCCCGTAGTCAAATTAATTAAACTGGTCCCTAATTTTTTTTTCATAAATGGCATTGTAAAAAATTTATAATATAATGGCAATGGATTCATTAATAGATCAATATCTATATCATTATCTTCATCTAAAATCTCAGTGTAATTGCTTGCCAGAAATTCGTAAACACCAATCTGATCCTGCACCTTTCCATCAATCACCAAATAAACTGGAACATATAATAAATTTTTGTCCGAATATGTATATTTTACATTTCCTAAAGCCACTACCCCTCCAATATTTGGAAATAATTCTAATTCAAACTGCGTAGCGTCGTATCCAACATCACTTTTATCAACAGTTTTTTTCTCTTCATATTCAATTTCAGGATTTAATACAGATCGCACCATATATCTTATTCAAATATTAAATATTTACTTAAATACTTATCAGCTTTAATCTCTTCAATATAGGACCATAGTTTTTTTCTCCTATATACAATTTCAACATTTTCAGTAGCTTTTTCAAAAAAAACAATGTCTTCAATTAACTCTTGTTTTTTCTTAGTACCGCGACTTTTCCTCTTATTTATTTCATAGTATTCCGCTATTTTATCTAGTTCTTTTTTTGTATAATTTGTCTGATATTCAACTTCTTGTGCAATATAATCATCCATGGCAACCGTGGAGCACATTTCCATATAATCAACTTGTTGTACCAAATCTGAATATGTTACACCTTCTTCTTCTTTTCCTTTATCATCTATTTCATGCAAAGAAAATGATAAATTATTATTAGGTTCTGACATCATATATATATTTTACTATATCTATATTTTTATATCTTTATGGTTATAATTAAAATTAATCGTCGCTCAAATCCATGAACATGAATACCACTTTACTAGTCAAACTTATATGATCCTTATGATTCATATCCGAAACATCCTCGACAAACTTTTCAACTGCGGGCCAATCATCGTTGCCATTCAGTGTATCTCGTCCCTCCCTAATAAGAATGCATAAATTTGCTCCAATTTCATTAACCTCATTGCGCATATTATTTTCCTCAATGCATATTTGAAATTTTGATTTTAAAATATTAATAATATTCATGATTTTATCTTGAGATAAAACATTGTTTTTCATAAGATGGACAAAGAAGCTACTAATTGAACGCCGCTTTTCATTTTCTTTGTTTACTTCACAAAATTTGTCATAATCTTCTTCCGCTGAAATAAATCTAATAACGTCAAATAATGATAGGAAAGATTCAAAATTCTTTTTATAAATGGAATTCATAATCGGAAAAGTGCCAATTAAATCTTTATACAATTGTGCATACAACTTTGCCCAAAATTTATTTAGACATCCAATTTCAAATATCGAAACACCTACTTTCATCAAATCAGCCTCTTCGGGTTCTGACTCAAGAATTTTTGTAAGTGCGACTACAATCTTATCACGCATCTCTTGATAATTAGTTTCCGTGAGTTTATTAAGCAACATTCTTAGATCATCAATCTCCTTTTCAATACCATCTTCATTCTTATGTAATTTCTGGGATTTGAAATTTCGCATTTCCTGCCAATCATCTGCTGTAATAACCGCACGCTGAGGTCGCGGTCTACGACCACCGTCGTGTCCACGCTTTTTAAACACAGGGGTTCTTTGATATTCAGGTGCACCTACTCTTGATGCAAGTGTATTAATAATGGCAACCGTTTCGGCATTTATTGTATTATCTGCATTAACACTTGGACTTATTTGATGGAAGTATTTAAGGTCGTATTGTCTATCTGCTAGGCATGTCATGGTTCTTATATTTTATTATTCTGAATTTATATTTATATCAATTTTATAAATAAAAATTCATATGAAAAAATTGATTTGAAATATTTATAATATTTACTTAAAAACATCAACAGCATATTAGTATATCATGTCAAACGAAAACTCACCTAAAAGTTCTGAGAACAAAGCAACTGGAGAAACAGTTGGTAAAAATACCACTATTGAAGAATGGGATCATTCCGAATTAATGCATCGTGATGTTTTGCGAGGCATTTATGCCTATGGATTTGAGAAACCCAGTCCTATTCAAAAACAAGGAATAATTCCCATGCTTACCGTGGATAAAAATGGAAAACGTAGAGATATTATTGCGCAAGCACAATCGGGGACAGGGAAAACAGGTTGTTTTGCAATTGGAGCGCTAAATATCATCGATCCTGAAAAAAAACATACACAGGCCCTTATTCTTGCACCAACGCATGAACTTGCAAATCAAATTTTAACGGTTGTCAATGCTATTGGAATGTTTCGCAAAGGTCTTGTAACACAATTGCTTGTGGGAGGTACTTCAGTTGATGGAGATCGTCAAAAGTTGGATTCAAATCCGCCACAGATTGTAGTTGGTACACCCGGACGTGTCCATGATATGATCAGAAGGAAGTATCTCAAAACAGAAAAAATGAGTCTAATTGTTTTAGATGAAGCAGATGAGATGTTGTCACAAGGTTTTAAGGATCAAATTTATAAAATTTTCCAATACATGCCATCAGAAATTCAAATTGGTCTTTTCTCGGCAACAATTCCACCGGAGGCGAAAGCTCTATCCGATACCTTTATGGATAAACCTTATAAAATCTTTGTGAAAGCGGATATGCTCACCTTGCAAGGTATTGCGCAATATTATATCAGGATGGATGGCGACGAAAGTAAATATTTGACATTGAAAGATTTGTTTAGCGGACTGGCTATTTCACAATCTATTATTTATTGTAATAGTACCCGTCGCGTTGACGACCTTCACGAAGCAATGCTAGCAGACGAGTTCCCCGTCAAGAAAATTCATGGTAAGATGGACGAACACGAAAGAAATCAGAATAATAAGGACTTTCGTTCTGGCGCATGTCGTGTCCTTATCACTTCCGATTTGTTTGCACGAGGCATTGATGTTCAGCAGGTGAGCATTGTTATTAATTTTGATGTACCAAAAAGCGAACATACTTATCTTCATCGCATCGGGCGATCGGGTAGGTGGGGCAGAAAGGGAATTGCTATTAATTTCGTTACAAAGCACGATGGTGCACGCTTGAAACATTTTGAAGAATATTACTCTACTCAAATTTTGGAAATGCCCTCCAATTGGTCAGAACATCTTGCAGTATAATTCGTACTCTCTTCCATCTTTTAATATTACAAAACTATAATGTTAGAAGACGATATTATAAAACATTTTAAAATACCCATTGAATTTGTTGAGCATGTTAATACAACTCCTAAAAATTTAATAGAAGATTTAGAGTTATTGAAAACACAGAGCGATGTATCCAATAATACAGTTTATAATTTTTTATTAAGACCTAGAACAATATTGGGCAAAAACGGGTTTTCGCCATGGATTAAAAATTACACCACAAATATACCATTTTTAAAAGATAATCAAAAACTTATTGAAAATTTTAGTAATTTTAATTCTCATGACGATAACACAGTTACTCTTAATGCATGGCATAGTTTTAAAGCCATAAAAGAAGATAAGAGTTTCATTGATAAATACCAATATATTGGTTGGGATAGACTAAAATTTTTAAATAAATCAACCTTTTTTCTCGCAATCATGTCAATGTATAGTATAATCTCTCCCGCATTAAATTTAATTGCTCCAATCCTTTTACTTCTGGTCCCATTCCTCCTCCTTAAATTTAAGAAGGTTACGATAACTTTAGAATCATACGTAAGAGTTTTGATGATATCTATTAGAAATCATAGTTTTGGAAAACTAATTACACAATGGAATACTTTACCATGGGGTCAACGAATTTATCTACTTCTTATGGTAGGAATGTACATATATAATATTTATCAAAACGGGGTATCATGCTACCAATTTTACAAAAATTCACATATAATTAATACAGATATTAAGAATATTAAATCTCATTTGAGTAGTAGTAAAATAAAACTAGAAAAATTTTTAAAAGAAGTTGGGAAATATAAATCCTTCCATAAGTATAATGAATATTTGACAGATAAATTGGAGAGTGTTAATACATTACATGCTTCTCTCGATAATGTTCCTTTAGCTAGTTTTAATCCTAAAAAAATACCGTTAATTGGATATACGATGAAACAATACTATTTGCTCTTTGATTCCGATGAAATTAAAGATGTTCTCCTTTTTACATTCGGGTTACATGGTTATTTTGAAAAAATAGAAAGTATACATAAATTATTTAAATCCAAGATCATTAACAAAGCTAAATTTTCAAAATCTAAAAATCCCAAAATTTCCATGAAAAATGCCTATTATCCAACCATGATTTCAGAAAAAGTCATACCCAACAATGTGTCATTGAAAAATAATAAGTTAATCACAGGACCAAATGCATCTGGAAAAACTACCCTTCTAAAAACCGTAACCACTAATTTATTATTATCACAACAAATTGGATTTGGTTTTTATAACAAATCTAAAATAACTCCCGTTGATTATATACATTGTTATTTAAATATACCCGACACATCTTCGCGCGACAGTCTTTTTCAAGCTGAAGCCAGGAGATGTTTAGATATTTTAAATATTATTGACAACAATAAAGACAAAAAACACTTTTGTATTTTTGACGAGTTGTTCTCAGGAACAAATCCATATGAAGCTATTAGTAGCGCTAGGGCATATTTGCAATATATTTCCGAAATGAAAAATGTCAGATTCATGTTAACTACCCATTTTATCCGATTATGTGATAAACTTGATTCAAACAAAACCATTGAAAATATCAACATGGATACAACAATTATTGATGATGTTCCAAATTATAAATATAAAATATGTCAAGGCGTTTCAAAAATAAAAGGGGGTGTAACGGTTCTTAAGGAACTTGGATATCCCCAAAATATTGTGGATAAAACAAAAGATTTTGTAAATGATTTTTAGTCGTTCGTTTGATTATAGTTTTAAAAATATATTAGAACTATAATATGCTACAAACCATCCTAACACCTCTTTGTATTACATTAGTGTGCTGCGGAATTATATTTTTATATTTCAAAAATAGATTATCGACTACGGAAAGAAAAGTTGATATTATGTTTGAATTGATTCAGGAACACGAAAACCAAAGAAAACTAATGGCGCAAAATTATATTGTGCAGAGCGCCGGACAAGAAACGGAATATCATGAAACCAGCTCTATTGAACCAGGATTAATTGATATTTCAGATAATGAAGAAAATACTGATTCGGAATCCGAGTCTGATTCCGATTCCGATGATGATAATGATCGCATCACACTCGAAGAAAATCTTGACCATGTTGAAGGTATTAAAAATGTAACACTAACCCTTGAAGGTGCCGAAATTGGCAGAAATAATATGGAAAGTGAAGATTCTCCAAAAATAACCGAAGTGGATACGGAACCTTTAGATAAAAGCGAAATTAAAGAAATTAAATTAGAAGATACAAAAAATAAAGAAGAAATGGAACTCGTTGACATTGAACTTGATGACGTTGAATTGTCGGATGATGACAATATGGATGATCAAGAAGAAAATCACGACGTTAAGCCTAATGACGATGTTGTTGTTGTTGAAAAATTAAATGAAAAGCCGTATGATAAATGGAAAGTGGCTGATCTTAAAAGCGAGTGTGCTAGTAAGGGACTTACTGGATACAGTTCAATGAAGAAAAAGGCTCTAATTGAACTTTTGACTGAATCTAGTGCGAAACAAATGACTGCAAATTAATTTCTTATACTATTATAATATAACAGTATGAGTTGGGGAACGTGCTACAAAGCTTCAAATAATATTCACGCAGGATTTCCTGCATTAATGAACGAAGGCAATTTATTCACTGATTGGTCGGGCGCTTGCAGAATGAACAATGAAATTAAAAAGGAGATTGGTATTAAAAGTAACTATTCATACCGACAATGGTTGATTAATAATGGCAACCAAGTAATGAATAAAAACACCACTGCTGCGTGTTCGGATTGTTGTGGTTGTATGGAGAATTTTAAACAAGTGCCAAGTTCTAATAAATATTTATTTACCAGTTGTGCTGATAAAACACAACCCTTCGGATATGAAAATTCAAATCTCAAAAATCTTTATCTATCCGATGCAACGTTACAAAGTAGGCTATCTGCTCCAATAATGACACAATCGCAAATGCTTCAACAAGGAAGACCGAATTTTAATTAGGTTAATATCTAAAACAAAATTCGGTCAATATAATATAATGAGTAAAACATTATATTGTATACGTCATGGAACAGCATTACATAATGTAAATTTTCCAAAAATAGGAAGAAAAGCCTATACAGATTTTCATGATACACCACTTGTAGACTTCGGTCACATAGAATCTTTATCTTTGGGTCAAAATTGGAATGATAAGAATATGATTGAGTTAGTTGTTGTTTCGCCGCTTACAAGAACATTGGAAACAGCAATAAATATATTTATCGATACACCAAATATACCTATGATAGCATTAGATTATATTAAAGAACATCCTCAATCTGAAGAAACTTGCAATAGTCGCAAAAGGTTATCTGTGCTTAAAAAAAAATATCCAAATATTGATTTTTCACATATAAATAATGAAAATGATACAATGTTCCAGTTAAATAAAAGGCCAAATGATGTTGAATTGAGTGAACTACATAAAAGAATTGTATTTTTTAAAGAATGGATAAGATCTCGTACCGAAAAAAATATTGCCGTGATCTCTCATTCATCCTTTTTAGGAGAGATGATGTTTAGTAAAATAGGAAATGATGGTAACGGACTAAAACACTGTTTCCCATATGTTTATACCATTAACGCTTAGTTTTACGTCGCCTTTTCCTTTTTCTACGACTCTTCTTTACTTTCCTTCTAATCTTTTTAGTTCTCTTTTTCCCTTTTTTCTTCTTACCTTTTCGCGAATAACGCCGTTTTTTATAACGCCGTTTTTTAGTTCTCTTTTTTCCACCTCCGGCAGCAACTGCCGCAGCAGCAACTGCCATAGCATTTGCTTTTTCAACATTTGAAACCTGTATCTTGCCACTCTCCGTTTTTTTCACTTTAACTATTGTCCCAACCTGTAATCTTTTTAGTAAATTGTCAACCTCTTTTTGATCAAATAATGGCGATATGCGTTCCTTTTCGGATCCTAATTTATCCTTCATTTTACCTTCTGTATAATGATATACGCCCATATTAAGAGCATATGCTGTATAAGCATTGGCAGCAGTAAAAAATATAGAAAAAGGGTCCAACTTGTTGCTTTCTCGTGACTCTTTTTTTGTCATATCTTCTACTAATGTAGATAATGGTTTTGGTTGATAATAGATAAATGGATTATTTTGAAATTCTAGCAAAGGAATAGTAGTCATAACACCTGATTTAGGCAAGGATATTTTTTTAAAATCGGGTTTATTTAATGTTTTTTCAACTTGCTCGATCATATCTGCCTTTTTTAATAATAATCCAATACCCGCGTCGCACGATGTATTGCACTTCTCTAAGAATGAATTCCAAAATTTATCATTTTTATCTTCTTTCAATAAGTTCATGAGCTCGTCAGATAAACCACTATTTCCTTCTTTGGGTGATTGTGAAGCAGCCACTCTCGCGTCATTCATAATATCACCTACAATACCAAGCGCGATGCCTTGTAGACTTTCAACACTCAATGTTATTTCATTGTCTAGTTTTTTCTTAATTATTTCAAATTTACTAGAAATGTCTGGGTCTAGTGTCTTCCTTACATTATTCATAAAATCAACCATTGCTTGATTACGCTCTTCTTTGCTCTTTTCTTCGTCTTCCCAAGGGGGTTTGTCACCGTCGCCACCACCTTCCATGCCATCGCCCTTCAAGAAGTCACAATAGCGAAGAGGGTACGGAAGATTCATGCATAATGAATAGAGTAATGAAGACATCCATCCTCGCAAACCATCAATAATTGGTTCAAGTGATCTGTAAACAAAGTCTCCAATCTCATTTGGAATTTCTGTTAATGTGTCCCAGAAATATAATACAAATTGTTTGATCCATTCACAGATTTGTTGAGAACAATTAATGTAAATCTCTTTAGCATTATAACCCAAACCAACCATACCAAATATAATTGTAATCAGTTTAAAATAAAATAACAAACATCCAGCTAAAACAGTAAATTGTAACATATTTCCTAATAATGGCGAAATCCATGAAATTGAATTATTCGCTTGTCTAGATAATAAAAATCCCAGTTGATATAATAGTTTATGTGCTAGAATCATAAATTCAACCATGGCCTTTAATAATTTCATTAGACAAGGTAGTATCGTATCTATTTTTACCGGCCAGCACTCCGCAACTTGTTTACTGAGGGCGTCCATTCCACGATTAAGAGTTAAATGGACTCTAACAACCGCTTGTTGAATGCGTCTATTCTGCTCCTGCTGATATACTTGTCCGGCTGATAAATCTTTTTGCCCATCTCCTAAACTCTTAAGTCCCTCTATTTCTGCTTTGTTATATTGAACAATTTCATGAAGAAGGGTTTCCATTTCACCCATTCTACTTTTAAGTTCCTGATTTATATCTTGACCTTCACTTAAATTATTCATGATGCTGACAAGCGTACCGTTATTCATATTTACACCTTGTGCATTATCATTCTGTGCGGGATCTAACTGCAATAACAGTTGTTCCCCACCATAGTTTGAGTTAACTGTAGATCCAGGCATACCCGCTAATTGTTGCACAGGAACTATAGTAGTTTTGGAGAGCTCTACCTTCTGTTCATCTTCTTTCGATTCTTCAGGCACCACAGGCACCGCAGGTACCGCAGGTACCGCAGGTACCGCTGGTACCGCATTCGCCACAGCAGCATTAGAGGCCAATAATACTGGTGGAGAGCGACCCAAAAGCATTCTGGATTGTAAAATATAACGAAAGCGCGACGTGATATTTAACATATTTCTACGTTCTTCGCACATTGAAGCATCTACACTTTCTCGCGCACTTTCTACTTCTTTGCGCAGTTTTATCACATTAGGGTCCTTTTGTGCCTTGTCAAGCTCTTGTGTTTTATTTTCCTTTGCCATTTTGTCTTGAGCGATCTGGCTCGCAGAAGCAGGACGCGATCCTCCCAACTCTTCATCTCTAATTTTCATTGTTAAATCTATTATTTCCCTTTTTAGTGTATTAATAGCCTCTTCTCCATCTCTCAAACGTCTTAGTGTCTGTTTTAAAAGTTTTATACTTTCATATTTGATTTCTGTTTTTTCTTTAATCTCATAAAGAATAACATCAATATTGGTTAAATTATTTCTATATGTCGCCTGTGATAATACCTTCCCCTTTATCAATAGTGATGCCAAACTTAATTCTTGGATATGATTGTTAGACATTTATATATAAACACTATAAAATATTGTTATTTAGAAGTTATTAAAAATAAGGCGACGTCTATATATAAATGAATATTCTTAGTATTGATGTTGGTATGAGACATTTAGCTTATTGTGTTTTATCAAAAGAAGGCAATTGTCACAAGATTTTAGATTGGGACATTATAGATTTATGTAGTGAACAAACAAATACATGCTGTGGAAAGAAGAAAAATGGCGATATTTGTGCGAAACCAGCAAAGTACTATAAAAACAACAAATTCTTTTGTAAATTGCATGCAAAAAAAGAGCCACTTGGTATACCGCCGTCAAATATGAATTTATCAAAAATAAAAAAAATGAAGATTAAGGAATTAAAAGATTTGGTTAAAAATAAAAATTATAAATTGCCTAAAAAAAGAAAGAAAGTTGATTATATTGATGCAATTATACACGATCTCTCCAATAATTACCTAAACCCTATCATAAAAACAAACAGTAGGAATATTAATTTTGTTACTTATGGGAGAAGAATAAAAAAATCGTTTGATGTGCTGCTTTTAAAAACTCATATTGATTGCATGATTATTGAAAATCAAATAGGTCCTCTAGCATTGCGCATGAAGATGATTCAGGGTATGATAATGCAGCATTTTATAGAGATAGAATGCAAAACAATAAAGGAAATCTCTCCTGCAAACAAACTTAAGGACTTTACTGATAAAAAGAAAACATCTTATGCGGAAAGAAAGAAAATGGGGATTCAAATTACACGTAATTTAATAAATGAAAATAACAATATTTCCGAATGGAAGGGACATTTTGAAAAACATAAAAAAAAAGATGATCTAGCAGATTCATATCTTCAGGGATTATGGTATATCAAGCAATAATAAAGTATTATAAATGCGTCTTACTTAAAATTATAAGTTCTTAATAAAACATAATGAGTAATCCAGAAATAATCGATATTAAACTCAGTAATGTGTCTTCGTCGCCAGCCTCTCCTAAATTGTCAGTTGTTGGTAGTTCCGATAATGGTATTATTAGATTAAATAATTTGCCCCAAGATGAAGAAGTGAATACAAGAAGAAGTGTAAACTTTGGACCAGGTGCCGATTTATTGATCAATCATAAATTAGCATCTAAATCAAATTCACCAAAATCGGATATTAAATTATCTGAACTTGAAAGTTTGGCCCCCGATAGTAGAGAGGGTTCAAGAAAGATGTCTCTTAGCGGTAAAGACCGATCTAAGATTTTCTCTTCTATAGGTACGCCCACATCTCCATCCGTTTCTAATATAAAACTAAATATTAACTCTGGGCCAAGTACACCAACGCCTATCAATACAGGAGAAAATATCAGACTCGGAGAAGCAAGTGCTAAAAATAGTGGTGAGACATGGGACGGGTTTAAAAAATTTAATGAAATCCCAGTTAATCCTGCAGTAGAACCTCCTGAAAAACCACAAATATCTGCCGAGGAGGAATTGAGGTTAAAGTTTTCTTATATTAGAAAGCTAGAGGCTTTAGACAAACAAGGTATAACTATTAGTAAAAAATATAATATGGATGATAAACTTGCCGAAATGCAAGGAGAGTATGAGATGATCAAATCCGATATTGGTAAAAAAAATTCAGTGAAATTCCAAGGGAAAATGTTAATGGCTTGTGTATCCGGAATTGAATTTTTAAATGGTAAATTTGATCCTTTCGATATTAAACTTGATGGATGGGGAGAAGCCGTTGGAGAGAATATTAACGAATATGATGAAGTCTTTGGAGAACTACATGAGAAATACGGCGGCAAGGCAAAGATGGCACCCGAACTTAAGCTGCTTTTCATGTTAGGAGGAAGCGCTGCTATGTTACATATGACAAATACAATGTTTAAATCATCTATGCCCGGAATGGATGATATTTTAAGACAAAATCCTGAATTAATGCAGCAATTTACAAATGCCGCTGCGCAAAGTATGAATTCGCAGAATCCAGGATTCGGGAATTTCATGTCGGGAATGATGCCGGGTGGACCCCCACCTAATATGATGCCAGGTGGTAATCCGGCAGGAATGATGCCTGGTGGCGTTATGCCACCAATGGGGTCTCCTCCGGGACCCCAGAGATCACAGCCCAGATCACAAAACCGTCCTGATATAAATGCAGCTCGCGGGATTCCTCCAAAAACATCAAGAAGAGACATGAGTGGTCCATCCGACATCAGTGATATATTATCTGGTATTAAAACAAAAAAAGTAAATATTCGTTCTCAAAACCCAGATACTATTAATGTATCAGACCTTAAGGAAATTTCAGGACAAATACCGCAAAAATCTAAAAGAAAACCACGGTCGGAGAGAAATACCATTAATCTTAATATTTAAATACCATTTTATAATATATATATATAAAATGGCAGATCAATCAAGTATAATTAGTACTGCAGTAAAAAGTGAGTGTCCTTTGAGTATATGGGATCCCTGTCCACAATCAATTGCTTGGAAGAATTGCTCAGATGCAACTCTTGTTTCAAAATGTAGGAAATTTCAAGCAACTGCACCTGTTGAAACTAATAAATTTTTTCCACAGTTTGTTCAAACCGACGCAGAATCTAATTGTAACGCTTGGAAAGAAATGGTACCAATTAGTGATATTAATAAATCCGTTGAATCAAAACAAACTGCTATAAGCACCATGCCGCAATACTCAAATGTATTAACAAAATTTAGATTTTGTATAATTTTAGCAGGACCTCCCGGATCTGGAAAATCTACAATGGGTAACACCTTAAAAGAACGGGCTAATATTATTAATAAAGCTGCCGCGCAAAAAAAATGGGTTAAACTAGGTCATGACGAGGTCATCGGGCAAGACCCAGATTTTATTTCTAAATTAAACGATATTACAGAAAGCATTAAAAAATTAAACGAAATAACCGTGGATGATATTAAAGTAAGTATTAATAGTTCGGAAAATGGAAAATACGGCAACAATTGGCGAGAAATCTTAACTGCACAACAAGAAAATTATGATTTGGCAAAGGAGAGAGAGGAAGAGGAAGGAAAGGAAGAGGAGGGAAAGGAAGAGGATGGAAAGGAAGAGGAGGGAAAGGAAGAGGATGGAAAGGAAGAGGAGGGAAAGGAAGAGGAGGGAAAGAAGGAGAAGGGTAGAACGCAGACCTCTGCTGATAAACAACAATTGCGGAAAAATATTTTAAAAAATATTCAACAATTGAATACAATTAAACCCCAACTCCTTTTTTCTGAAGGAGCTGTTCACGATCCTCCAATCCGTGAACAAAAACTGCATATACAAGACTGGATAAAAAGGGAATTTCTTGACAAAAAAAAAGATGCCCCTTTTGGTAACCCTGAAACTAAAAAAATTAATAATACAGAATTGTCTTATATAAGAACCGCAGTGTCCATTATCAAAGGATTCAATATAACATATGAAACCTCTCTTAAAGATACAAAATCTCTCCAATTTCTATTTGAATTAAGTAAGATAGGTACAAATGGTTGTGAAACGTTTAACTATATTTTTCTAATGGGATTTCCTATTGTTGATTTTAATTCTTTGGAAACTAGAATAATTTCACGGTATCTTGGTTGGGCACAAAAGTCTAAAGATACGGGTTTTGATCAATCAACGCGGGGTAAGACAGTGGGGTTATCGCCGCTTCTCGACAGAAAAATATATATTAAAAATATGCATTCCGCGTATTTAATACTAGCTAGTTTAATATGGTTTTGCACTGGACCAGATACAGATCAAGGGCGCATCAATTGTCCCCCGGGAATAGGCATAGACTTTCTATTACTCTTTGATAATACCGGCGAAAAGAAAAATAAGGAATATGCCTACGTGCCTATTAGTGACCGATCTTATAGTATAGGAATTGCAAAATTTATAAATAGAAGAACAAATATTCAAACAAATACCAAAAAGGCACTTATTGCATTATTAATGCGAAGTTTAAATTGTCTGAAAGGTGTTTCATGTCACCGTGAAAAAAAAATAAATGCGTGCACAGATGAAAGTTGTACTGTCGCCTGTTCGGGTGACCTCCTTCAATTATCAGTAGAAGGAAAGAGTGATGAAATTGATGATGATGGAAGTTGTTGGGGATTACCATCGCAAGATTCCATTATTCTTGGAGATGAGGAAGATGGAAATATGCAAAACTATGAGGACGGAATTGTACAGTTTTTGCACCACGGTTCTTCCTTAAACAACCCTTTGGTAACAAATCAAACAAGTGCCGCTGTTTTAAACCTTAAAACAAATCTGGACCGCGTCCCCGGCTGGGCGACGCCAGCAAAAGAAGAGGAGATGGATGTTGTTTTTAAGAACAAACTTGCAGTATTTGCATTTAGAATGTTATTAGAAAACTTGCCAAAAATTAGAAAAATGGGTGTACCTATCCCTATCCCGGAATCAGCATCAAGATATGAAAATGCAGCGGAACGCGCACCTGCATCATTGCGCGGGCAATACCGTTCCATGGCCTTTTCAAGAAGACTTGGACAATTGGAAGATTACTATGGTAATCAGACCATATATAATTATTTAAAATGTATAGCCGATGGTGATGCTGCTGGAGACGGCAATATATCCAAATGTGTCGCAAAATTAATACCCAAAGCGCCCGAAAACGAAAAAAGTCCACCGCCTCCAATAAATTGTCTTAAACTTCCTAATTGTGGCAAGACCGCTCCCGTTGTTGGAGGTTCTGAAAAGAAATATACCAGGAAAAAAAAGAAAAAAAGTACAAAAAGGAAAACTAGAAGAATTTAATTAAAGTATTAAAAAAATTGAAGTATTTTTAGCACTTTTAATAACAAGCATTAACATCAACTATTTTAACACAATGACTACTGACTGCCCAACATATATTATTAACCTTGACACCCCTCCCGAAAAGAGATGGTCGCACATTATACCAGATTTCAAAGATAAGATTCCTTTGGCGACGAAACTAGCAGATGAGATGCTAGGCAATGCGGCTTCAACCATGATGACTGTTTTGAGTTTGGCTCAATATACGGGACGTGTGGCACATTGCAGAGAACTCCAAGGCATTGCAAACGAGACGGGTATGCGATTAGGAAAAGTTCTTCTTCTCCAATTGGCATATGAGGCATTTGCTGCCTGCACGTCTGTAATTGTCAACGGTGATGATCACCCGGTTCACATCCGAACCATGGACTGGGCAATGCCTATTTTAAAAAAGCTGACAATTCAGCTGGAATTTCAAAAAAACGGAAAGACCTTGTTTACAGGAACAACTTGGGCGGGTTATATTGGTATTCTTACTGGTATGAAAGCGCGTGCCTTTTCAGTATCTATCAATTATAGACATACTCATGGAGCAAGTGTCTCTCCAAAAAGAAGTTTTATGAGAAATATTTATCGGTGCGCTTTGGGTTATTGGCCCATTGGTTACTTGGTAAGAGACGTTCTTAATAGTGAGTACAATTATAATAAAGCGGTCTGCAAATTCATGAATGCTGAATTGATATCCCCTACATATATCACCATTTGCGGAACCCGGAAAAACCAAGGCATGGTTATTTCGCGAAATTGTTGTCCTCGCGACAACATCGATGGTAATGTACAAACATTGCTTTGCGACGGAGACCTTGTTCAAGCCAATGCCGATCACTGGTGCTGTGAAGATGATTTTAAAAAAATATGCAACGAAGAAGAATGGGATGACGCATCAGAGAGTAAATATCGCCGCAAATTTGTAATTGATTCTCTTGAAACAAGTACAAACAAATCATCGTATGAAACCCTATCCTTGATAATGGCGACAGACCCATGCTTCTCGGATGAAATAACAATATATACATCCATGATGGTCCCAGCAGAGAGTTGCATGGATACATGGGTAAATGTTAAAAAAAGCGCACAATCAAAAGGAAAACGCACCTTTTCAAAAATCCGATCAAAATGTAAAAAACAATACGCCTCCGCCGTGGCAAAATAAATTACCGTTTATCTTCTAAAACGGCCTTTATACTAACATCATTTGATAAACTCTTAATAATTCTATTTTTGTTTTTATTTAATTCAATATCGTCTCCACCACCCATAATACTCCTGACAATATTGAAAAAATCCTCTGATTTATTTCCACATGATTCATAATTCGGATTTTGTTCTTGCCATTCTTTTAGCTTTAAACGCTGTTTCTCACTTATATCATCAATGGATTTACTCATCTTAAGATTCCCTTCATCTTTTTCCCACGTATCGTTATCTTTTATATAAAATTTCAATCGTTTAGCATCTGAACAGTGTAATGGTCTCTCACTTGGATCAATGTCTGTTAAATTTTTCATAAGAATATTACTGATACCTTTTACATAACCATTTTTACCGGAGTAATCTAAATCTTCAAGAGAATATTTTAAATTATCAATAAAATCTGTGAGATTCATAGCCCCCTTACAATTTTGATTTAAAAAAAGATTAATATTTAAATTACTATTATGGATGGTTGTCGTAGTTGTTTTAATATTTTTCAACTCATTTTTCAACACACGCGTTTCTTCCAATAATATTTCCATTTTATTATATAATTTACTATCTTCTTCAATAACTGTTTTTTTTTTTTTTTTTTTTTTCAATTGACACCTCTTCTTTTTTTTTGAAATATCGTTTGCATTTCTTTAATTTTTTACACACATACAACAATACCCTCCTTTTAT